>Ga0207695_10000188_pt1 | contig 178721 bp, 148 predicted proteins | sample KBSC54metaG_FD_184354 | JGI IMG/M metagenome (GOLD analysis project Ga0207695, IMG submission 184354) | Corn rhizosphere microbial communities from Kellogg Biological Station, Michigan, USA - KBS C5-4 metaG (SPAdes) (version 2) | ecosystem: Host-associated > Plants > Roots > Rhizosphere >...
AGCACGGGACGCTTTGGTGCTGCGGGCGAGTCCGCTTTGGAAGAGACGACCGTCGATGTCCTGGATATGCGAGGCGCGGAGTTCGCTGGGGCGGAGGTCGCCGTAGGAGCTGATGATGAGCTTGGACGCCTGAAGGAGATGAGAGCCGCCCGGTGCGGAGCCGAATTGGGCGAGTAAGGTGCGGGCGACCGTTTGCCTCTCGCCGTTGGTTTTGGGTGCGCTAATTCCTTCTGCTCGGCCTCAAATGTGAGGGCGGCGCGCTCGGTAAAGAAGGATTTGCGTTTGCGCTGACCGTTCTGATCTCGCCAGTCAGCAAAGAACTTGCCGGATTTCTCGAACATGTACGCTTACCTTTCTCGCATGTTGAGCGTCCGACAGCCTGTGATCACTGACACCGATGGACACCATGCGAAGTGAGCGAAAACCCGCGTCTGGAGCGGGGTTTGCTGGTGTCCGGAGAGTAATGCTAAAGTCGAGCTCGATGAAGGTCGTCCGCGCGCTGCCGCTTCTGATCATTGGGCTTGCTACCACATCCTGGGCCAACGACCACAAGGTTCCTCCCGTACAACCTGCCACTTCCTTCCCTGCAGTCGAGACCCACGATAAGGAACACGTCTCCATCGCGGTCGAGCCCTACGACACCCGCGAAAAAGAATCCATCTTCCGCGTCGACTACCTCGGCCACGGCATCATGCCCGTCCGCCTCATCATCACTAACGACGGCAATCGCCCCATCTCGCTCCGGGATGCGCGCATTCTCTTCTACACGCCCGGTGGCGATCGCATTCAGGCCGCCGAGCCCGAAGATGTCGAGCGCCTGATGACTCGCACCGAACGCGAAGGCAAGAAGATACCCCTGCCCGGCCCTTTTCCTTCTATCAAGATGAAGCCCAAGGCGAGCAACAAAAACATCGAAGAAGACTTCAACCAGTTCGAATACGGAGCGCTCGTCGTTGAGCCCCACACCACCCGCGCCGGCTTCCTCTTCTACGACGTTTCCCAGCTCGATCACCCGCTCGAGGGCGCAAAGCTCCACCTGCACAAGATCCGCGATGCCGATGGTAACGAACTCTTCTTCTTCGAAATCCCCTTCGACACCTATCTGAAATCGAAATCAAAAGACATGAAGTAGCTTTTGAAGGCGTTTCGTCTCTCCCTCACCTCTTCCTCTTCCGGAAGTAATATCCGCATTACCCTGGTCGTACATTCATCCCCTATCAGTGTCATTGAGGGCGGTGCGTTTCGATGCCACCATCTCGGCATGCGAATGAATCTCATTACCCGGTCTTCCGGCGACCCCTCCATCGGAACGATCCCCCTCTCGCTGACGCTCAAGCCGTCATGCGGGCTTCCGGGTGACTACGAATTTCCAACCGACAGCGCCGCGCTTATCCGTCTGCTCCGCGCTCAAACCGACCTCCCCGGCACCGTCCTCCAGCATTTCGAAGACGACATCCGTGCAGGGTTCAACCCCAGGCTTCTCGGCGTGGAACTGAACGACAGCATTCTCGAGAAAATCGGCTACTTCATCGACTGATCTGTGGCAATCCCGAGTCTACGCAGGGCACGCATCTATCCTTGCCCGAAGAAGCCGCACAGTCGGAGTTTTGAACGGGCACGACTTTCGTCGTGCCACCAAGCTACTCGAATGAGCGCGGCGTTAGCGGCTGAGGGAAAATTTTACCGGGCCAAGCACCGGCGCCCCCCTTACATCGCTGCCGCGACCTTCTGGAAACTCGCGCCCTGCCCCCGATCAGGAACGGACTTCGTCTGATCCACGGGCGGCGCCGACGGTAAATAAATCACGAAGACCGTCCCGCATGGCGTCTCCGTCCGCGACCGGAAACGCAGCCTTCCGCCGTTCTTCTCCACGATGTCGCGGGTCAGCCACAATCCAAGCCCTGTGCCGCTACTCCCTTTCGTCGTGAAGAACTGGCGAAAAAGCTGTGGCCGAATCTCTTTCCGGATTCCCGCGCCCGTATCCGCAACCGTCAATCGCGCATACTCCACGCCATCCACCGACACCGGCATCACATGGATGCGCAGGCTTCCACCATCCTTCATCGCATCTACCGCGTTGCCGATGAGGTTGACCAGCGCCTGTCGGATCTCACCTTCGTTGCAATAACCAAATGCGCGCTCCGCCGTGATCCGCTCCCGGATCTGCCGTTCGCGGAGCTTTCCGCGAAACAGCGCGACCGCCGACATCGCCAGCTCTGATACATCGGTGAACGAGGGCTTGGCCGGGGCACGATGAAACTTCAGAGTGTGATCTACGATCTCGCTGATACGCTGGAATTCCTTCACCGCCAGTTGCCCAAAGGAATGCGCCTCTTCCAGCGTCGAACTGTTCTCCACCAGGAATAAAAGATTCCCCAGCGCCTCCAGCGGGTTGTTGACCTCGTGGGCCAGCGTGGCCACCAGTCGCCCGGCAACGGCCAGGTGCTCCGACTTCCGCAAAGCCTCATCGCTCTGGAATTGCTTCACCGCCGCGTCGCGAACCTGCAGTTGCTTCTGCCGTGAATGGAATGCCACCTGGATCGCGCTCAGCAGCATCTCCTTGCGGATCGGCCGATCCAGCAGAATCAGGCTTCGTACCTCGATTCGCGCCTGGCTGGCAAGCGCTGCGCATCCCGGCTCCGTGGAAGTGCTGGTAAGAAGAATCACCGGCAGGTCCGACCACACGGGCTGCGAGTGCACCAGCCGCTTCACTGCATCCAGTCCACTCCGGAGCAGCGCCTCATCCGTCAGAATCAGGCCCAACATAGTCGCCCACTCGAGTCCGTCAGCTTCGCTAACATCTAAAACGCACTGCGCGGGATATCCCGACCCATTGAGGAAGCTGGAGATCAGATCACCATCCCGGCCCAGCGGGGCGGCAACTAGGAACCGGGGGACGTTGTTGGCGAGTCCGCTCACAACAGCTCTTGTCCTCCCCGATATTCGGGAGTGCCAGTTAGAACTCCCACGAAGTTCTTCAGCGGCGCCCCGATAGTGAGCCTGCCTGTGCTCATCTGCATTTCCCGAATCGAACGTTCGTGTGGTCCCGAGCGGCGTTTCACCACCGAAATCGCTTGCCTCACCTCGCCCGCGGCCTCGAAGTACCTCAGCAGCAGCACATTATCCGCAAGGTAACTCACATCCACCGGCGAACTCATCGCCCCTCCCAGTAGCCCATATTGCGCCATCACCATGAACGACGCCACGCCAACCTGGTTTAGATACGCCAGAAGTTCATGAAGCTGTACGGAGAGACCCTGTTCTTCGCTCATCGAGTTCATCAGCCCGTTCAGGCTGTCTATCACCACGATCCTCCATCGCCTCTCCTCCACCCCGCGACGAATCCGGTGAATGAACTCCCCTGGTGAAAGTTCGGCTGGATCCACCTGCTCGAGATGAATCAGATCCTTTTCCAGGTAGTTGTCAAGATCCATCCCCAGGCCCCGGCTACGCACCCTGAATGACTGCCGCGTCTCATCAAATGTGAAGATCGCGCTTCTCTCGCCTCGCTTCGCCGCCTGCAGAATGAATTGCGTACACATCGTAGATTTACCGGATCCAGCCGGCCCCATGATCAACGTGCTCGTACCCCGCTGTACCCCCCCGTTGAACAGCTGATCCAGTTCCTTTACTCCACTGGGAAGGTTCTCCGCCATCAGGGAGGCTGCGCGATGCTCGCTCGAAACAAGACGCGGGAATACAACCACCCCGCCTTTCACGATGATGTAGTCGTGATATCCCTCTCTGAAGCTTGAAGCCCTGATCTTCAGAACCTCCAGCCGCCGCCTCGTGATCCCGTAGCTCCGCTGAAGCACTTCCAGGCAAAGCACGCCGTGCGCGATTGTTTGCACCTGGTTCTCGTTCTTACTGCCAAATCGCTCGTCCAGCAGCAGCGTCGTGCAATCCCTGCCTTCAAAGAACTGCTTGAGGCTCAGCACCTGCCTGCGATAGCGCAGCGAATCCCTCGCCAGCATCCGCAACTCCGACATAGAGTCGATGATGATTCGTGACGGCTTCAATTCGAGCACCTTCGCAAGAATGCTCTCCAGCACATCGGAGAGTTCCACTTCGGCCGGCTGAAACACGGTGTACTGCTTGCCGGCATCCCCTGCAAGCTCTGGAGGCGAGATCTTGCATATCTCAACGTTGCTCAGATCCATGCCGTGCGAGGCCGCTACGTGCCGCAACTCCGCCTCGCTTTCGGCCAGCGAGATATAGAGGCCCTTCTCGCCCTTCTTAGCGCCCGCTATGAGAAATTGCAGCGCGAGCGTGGTCTTACCCGCGCCTGGGCTTCCTTCAATCAGGTATAGAAAACCCTTCGCTAACCCCCCGTGCAAGATGTCGTCCAGGCCCGTGATCCCCGTAGATAGACGTGTATCCATCGACTTGACATTCTCCATTTGTCGCTTGGTCTAGCTCTGGCAAGTGGTTACATTGCTGTACGTACGCTGTGTAACGTCAACCCGAGGCAACTGTTTAGATGCCAGAGCTTTAGCCTCAGTTTGCTTCTAAATAAAGTGATTTCTTACTTGGCCGCACGGCATGATTGGACCGCTGTTTGCAGGTAGCTAAGAGCACCTCCATGGGGTACGTACGACACTCGGGGTTGGATTGGCTCTGAATTTCTCGGTCACCTCATCGCCTTGTCGCCGGCCCACTGGTCCACCCACTCATTCACCGTCTTCCACCAGAGCTGCGAGTTCTGCGGCTTCAGAACCCAGTGCCCCTCATCCGGGAAGTACAGCATCTTGCTCGGCACACCCATCCTCTGCAGTGTCGTGAAAAGTTGATATCCCTCGCTCACGTCCAGCCGGAAATCAAGCTGCCCATGCACCACCAGCGTCGGCGTCTTGAAGTTCTTCGCCGACATCATCGGCGCCCACTTGCGATACGGATTCTCCGCATTCGGCTTGCCGTAGTAGTCCCACGGCTTGCCCTTGAACTCCCACTCGTTGAACCACAGCTCCTCCGTCGTCCCATACGCAGACTCCGGATCGAACATTCCGTCGTGCGACACGACGCACTTGAACCGGTTCGTATGCCCGAGCACCCAGTTCGCCATGTATCCGCCATAGCTAGCGCCCAGCGCGCACTCGCGGTTCTTGTCGATGAACGGATAGTGTTGCTCTGCGTAATCCAGACCCGTCATTAGGTCGGAGAACGGCTTCCCGCCCCAGTCGCCATTCACGCGATCCACGAACGCCTGCCCGTACCCCGTCGAGCCGCCGGGATTGATCATCACTGCGACGTACCCGTTAGCCGCAAACAGCTCTGCATTCCAGCGGTACGACCAGGCGTCTCCCCACGCCCCCTGCGGCCCTCCATGAATCAGAAACTTCACCGGATACTTCTTCGCAGCATCAAACCCCGGCGGCCGAATGAGGAATCCCTGCTCCTTCGTCCCATCCGCCGCCGTAAACCAGAAAGATTCCATCTTCGGCAGATCGAGCTGAGCAAGCAGCGCGTCGTTCAGATGAGTTACAGCCTTCAGATCAATTGGAAACACGCCAACCGGGCCAAACTCGCCTCTCGAGTTATGTCCTTCAACGATTGCCGGTGAGGGAAAAACTTGCACAATCTCACTTGGCTGACTCACTTCCATCCGAGTTCCGACCAGATGCATGTTGTCGTCAACGAAATGAAGTGCGCTCAATTCGCCAATCGGATTATCGAGCGTTGTCCATCGTGTTTCCTGTTCATCATTCAACCGGACCGAAAAGATCGGTGCAGAGCCACTCGTTCCAGAGACGAAGGCGATCACCTGAGAGTCCTTGCTCCACGCAAACTCATCGACCCAATTCTTGAACTTCGGCAACAGGTTGATCGCCTTCGCCCCGCGGTCATACAGCGCCAGCCGGAACTTATCTCCCTCATACCCCGCCCGCTCCTGCGATCGCCACGCCAGCCACTTCCCATCCGGCGAATACGCCGGGCTCATATCGCCGCCTAGCGCCGTACTCACCTTCACCGGCTTCGGCAAATCCGGTTTCGTCAGCACATCGCTGATGTCCAGCGTGAAAATATCCGAGTTCGTGCTGACCGCCTCCTCCGGAACATCCTTCTTGACGAAAGCAATCTCCTTCGAGTCCGGCGAAAACGCGCACCCGCATCCCAGCGGGTCGGTTGGATAGTCGGTAGGCACATCGTGCGTGTCGTTCGGCGTCAGATCCCGCACCTTCCCGCTCGCCACTTCCGCCAGGAACAGATGCGACCGCTTGTCCCCCGTGAAGCGGTTCCAGTGCCGGTACATCAGGTGCGTGAAAATCTGCGCTTTGACTTTGCTGTCAGCTTTCGCCTTGTCCCGGTCCGCATCACACTGGTCGCCGGTCTTCTGATCCGCAAACGTGATCGGCGCGCAATCCGGATACACCGCCGACGTGAATACCACAAACTTCCCGTCCGGAGACCACTTTGCGCCATCCGCCTCGGTCGAAATCGCCGTCAGCTTCTTCGCATTGGTCGTCGCTCCGCTGGCCCCATCGAAGTCCGCAATCCAGATTTGCCCGCCGCCTTCGCGACCGCTTACAAACAGCACGCGCTTCCCATCGGGCGAGAACTCGAGGCCCGCATCACCCGGCTGCGCTACGGCAACCTTGGCCGGTTCGCCGCCCGCGATCGCCTGCAGCCACAACTCCGGCGTCTTCGTATTCTTCTCCAGATCGACGGTCGTGACCGAGTACCCCAGCCACCTCCCATCCGCAGACACAGCCGTCCCGCCCAGACGCTTCATCTGCATCATGTCTTCAAACGTCATCGGACGTTTTGTCTGTGCTTCAGTTGTCAGGAGAGTCGCAAAGAAGCTTGCATAGAAAACAGGCCACCAGAATTTACGCATATCGTTCCCCTCGCGCCTGCCTTCCGCGCGAAGGAAAAGTGTACATCTGCCAACAGCTCTAAGCCGTCAGCTCTCAGTCTTCAGCTTTTCAGTTTTCAGTTGAAGAGGCTCGACTCCGAAGCGTCGTTCCATAGTTGGCGCAGAACTCGTGCTTGTTACTCCGTGCTCGCTGCCTTTACGCCGCTTGCAGTTCCAGCAGGATTCCCGCCCCGCGCGGCTCGAAGTTCAAAGCGCTCGCCTTGCCGTTGTTCTCTCTCAGAATCGAAGCGCACATACTCAATCCCAGGCTCGTCGATTCTTCTCCCGTCGGCTCCGGAACGAAGGGATCAAAGGCCCGGGCAGGAACCGTAAACCTCGCTCCACTATGAGCCACCAGGATCTGCACGTGGCCCTTCTCCGCCACAGCCTCCAGCCGCACCGTCTTCTCGTGCGCCATATCCAGTTTCTCCACTGCATCCATCGCGTACTGCAGGCAATACAGCACCGCCTGCCGCACCTGCTGCGCATTTCCCATGATCCGCGGCAGTGCGGGCGCAATCTGCACCCGGAAGTCGATCGACCTCTGCACAAACTCCGACCGATGGAGCTGCTCCAGATCGCTCAACAGCTCCGTCACAGAGATCGCCGCAATCTGGTCCCCCTGGGGCCGAGACATCCGCGCCAGGCTCTCCAGGGTCAACCGCATGTGCCTTGCCTCGGTCAGAATCGCCTCAATCGCCTTGTGTGCCTGCGGATTCAAGTCCTCCGTCTCGTCCAGCAGCGATGCGTATCCCAGGATTACCGTCAGCGGATTATTGAGCTGCCTCGTGACATTTCCCGCGAGCTGCCCCAGCCCCACAAACTTCTCCGCATCCACCAGTTTTTCCAGCATCATCGTCTGGCTGCGCTTGGCCTGAAGCCGCGTCGCCAGCACTTCCAGGGGAAGCAGATCGACCGCCGTGATTGTCTCTTCCGGCCTCTCCACGCCACTTAGAAAGATCGCGCCCTCCGTCGACGAACGTCCCCGCAGCGGAATCGCCTGCACAGTCGTAAGCTTCAGTCGCGCAAGGTCGTCGCCGGGAACCAGAAGAGGCGTCAGGTCCAGGTCGAATGTCTGTGCGTGCTCGAGCGTCGGGGGTGCATTCGCAGGATCAAGAAACCCGGCCACTGGAATTCTTCCTGCCAGTGCCTCCAGCGCAGTCAATGTAGCGTCGTCGAAGCCAGCCGAACCCGAGAGCTGATATCGCCCCGAGTTCTGTAGCAAAATGATGGCCGCCTGCTTGAAACGGCTGTTAGCCACAATCGACTGGCACACCATTGCGGATTGCTGGTCAAAGTCCTCCACGCGGCGCCGCGAGAGGTTCAGCCGCGTGTACGCCTCCATCTCTTCACGCGCGTGGCGTTCTCGCCGTTCCCCGGCCTCATTGGTCGCCAGCTGATCTTCCAGCGCAATCAGGATCATCCCGATTGCCGCCACTACCTTCGACATCACGATGATCCGCTCTTCAATAAGCCCGGGGTGCCCGGCATGGAAAAACGGCAAGGCCTCGCCGATATTGAGCGACCAGCCGATAAACCCCAGCGCCGCAAGAGCTGTTCCCACCGAAAAGCGCCTGAAGACATAGAACACCAGCAGGGCGGTGGTCAGATGCATTGCGCTCTCGACGTAGGTCAGGGGCCACGCGCTTCCTACCCGGAAACAGATCCACAACGCAGCCGAGCCCAGAACGATACAAAGCAGTAGCGGAATCGCCTTTGGAATTCCGCGGTGCGACATGGCCCAGGCGCAGGCGGCAAAGAGCGATAGGCCTCCCAGCGTGGGAAACATGAGAAACGCGTTTCCGGCCGGCGTAACCGCTCGATAGACCCCGTACATGAGCAGCGCGTAAGCGATCAGGGGAAGTATGAAAGGCACGACATAGAGAATGCGGAACCGCCCCAGGCGGAAACGCAGTGGTGTCAGCGAAGCCAGAAAGAACGCGCTGCTGACCAGGGCCGCGGTCTCGCCCGCCGCCACCCACCAGGGGTGCCTGGAAGCGCTCGTGTAGTCCCAGATTCCCAGTTGGTAGAACTGCAGCATGCGGAGACACGCAAACAGAAACCCGAGGAACCAGAGCATCGTTCGCGTATTCCGGAATCGGAGATAAAGCTGGCAGAACGCCGGCAGCAGTAGCACCGTGATGACGAGCGCGGGTAGCTGGTAGCTGTCGGCCATGGAATGGGCGTCTCTCCTTGGACGTCCGCGCCTTGCAGTCGGTCGCAGCGTCCAGTTAAGGTCTTCGCCGGGGGCTGATTCTGACGTTAATCAGTGAGCTTAAACTATTGATCCCCAACGGTAAATGCTGAGTTTGAGTCCGGACGGACATGGACTTCGTCGAAAAGTTCGGGAGCGTCCCGTTCGCGGCGGGCTTCGCCACTCGGAGATTTTGCAACCACCCGGGCCTGCTGTCCATACGTCTAACGTGGTAACAAGAAGAGAGTCCTTATCGTGGGGCTTGAAGGAGTGTACGACGTGAGAAACCATTGGTGGCTCGTACCGGCCATCGCTGCATTGCTGGTTCTCCCCGCAGGCGCCCAGGACAAGGACAGCTTTACCCCCATGCCTCTCGATGCCGGCTTCGGCAAGCTCGACCTGACCGAACCGGCCACCCCGCCTGAAGAGATCATCAAGAAGTTCGCCGCCAAAGAGAGTGAGTTCCGCGAAGCACTCAACCACTACACCTACCGCCGCGTTGCCCGCGTCCAGACCATCGACGACGACAACAAGGTCGACGGCGAGTGGTACCAGGTAGACGACGTAACCTTCGATCCCACCGGCCGCCGCACCGAAAAGACTATCTTCGCGCCTGAGAACACCCTCCAGCGGGTCTCGATGTCCCCTTCCGATCTGCAGGACATCCAGAGAGGCTATTCCTTCGTCCTCACCACCGAGGAAATCACGCAATACAACGTCAAATACGTCGGCAAGCAGAAGGTGGATGAAGTCGACTGCATCGTCTTCGATGTCTCCCCCAAGCAAATCGAGAAAACGAAGCGCTACTTCCTAGGCCGCATATGGGTCGACTCCAACGATCTCCAGATCGTGGTCACCAACGGCCGCATGGTCCCGGACGACACGCGCAAGAACAGCGAGGATCTTCATCCTCCCTTTATGACCTGGCGTCAGCAGGTCGACGGTCACTACTGGTTTCCCGTCTACACCAAAGGCGAGGGAATCCTTCACTTCAAGGGCGGAAGCTACTCCATGAGCCAGGACGTCCACCTCCGCGACACCATCAAATACACCGACTACAAGCAATTCGGCTCAACGGTGAAGATCATCTACGACGGCCAGGACATCACGCAGAACGGCCAGCAGCCAAACCAGCCAAACCAGCAAAAACCTCCCTCCCCCTCCAAGCCTCAAAAGTAAAACCGAGCCAGCAGCCCAGTTTCACCCAGGGCTGCTGGCTCGGATCCCTCGTTCCCTTGTCTTTTAGTTCCCCGTCTTTCAGAATCTCAGCGACAAGCAGCTCAATCCCCCGTCCATCTTCTGAAACTCCGACATATTCAGCACCAGCGGCTTGAATCCCCGTGCCGCAAGATCGGCCGTCATCTTCGGGAACCCCTCCGCCACCAGGACGCGATCGTTGACCCGCACGCAATTTGCTCCGTAGCTTTCCTCCGCGGTGACCCGAATCAGCTCGAACCGGCTGAATTGCGGATCTGCCGCCATCTCTTCCATAACCACCAGGGTGTTGTCGCCGACGTAGCTGATTCCGCTCTTCAGGTGGAGGATCGACGTCATGCCGCGAACATCAATCGTCGAGGCCGTATACCCCAGCGCGTTCAAACACGCCGCAAGTTGTCGAGCTCCCTCAGGATTCGTCCGTTGCGATATTCCAATAAAGAAGTGCGCGCCCGCCTCACAGATGTCTCCGCCATCCACGCTGCCGGGAGCTTCAATCGTAAAGGTACTGAAGTAGAACCGCTCCACTGAGGGACGGATCGCCGCAACTTCGCCAAGGCGGCTTGACGCTCCCGGCCTGCAGAAGATCGCTGTCTGGGGCGTCAAAATCGCGGTGTCTTCCACAAACGTCGAATCCGGATGGCGCAGATCCGGCTCCAGCATCGTCAACTCCAGCCCGCACTCCCGCAGCGCATCGCAATAATGCGCGTGCTGCTTCATCACCTCGTTGAATTGCGGTACTCCAAGATCCACGCTGGTCAGCCCGTCTGCAAAGTTGCTGCCAGGAACCCGCACAATCGCGCGCCTGAACAATTTCGGCACCTACGCTTTCTTTCAAAGTTGTCGAATACACGGTGACCACAAACCGCAATCGAGGCTCATGGGTGCCCTTCCAGGCCCTGCTTGGTGGGGGTACAAAAATCCCAAACGAGAGGGGCGAACTACTCACTCATTGCTGAATCTCGGGCAGGCTCAATAGAACAGATACTTCCGCCAGCGATCGTCTCCGCGCCCCAGCATCCGCATGATCTGCCGGCTCGTGTGCAGCGAAAAAGGCCTCGGCTCCCGGAGCAGAATCATATCGTCGATCTCCGACAGCATTCGATTCCCTTTTCGCCTGTTGCACGCGTGGCAGCATGCCACCAGGTTTTCCCACGTCGAGTTCCCGCCTCGCGAACGCGGCACCACATGATCCAGAGTCAGCTCGCCCGATGGCAGCACCACGCCGCAATACTGGCATTGATTGCGATCGCGCAGCAGAATGTTCTTTCTCGATAGCGCCCTCGTCTGGTGCGGAATCCTCCGGTACTCCAGCAGCCGGATCACCGACGGCATCGCAACAAAGCTTCGCTGCGCATGCAGCGTCGTCCCGTGCTCCTCTTCGGTCCGCGCGATCCCCTTTAGCACCAGCACCAGCGCCCGTCGCGCCCCGCAGATATTGATCGGTTCGTAGGAAGCGTTCAGAACCAGCACCGGCATCTGCAAAATGTGACCGGCATGGATGCCCGCGTGCGTGCCTGATTCAGCAGCATAGGCAGCGGCGCGGGCAGCAGTTTTTTGCTTGCGTGCATGAATCATGGCTTTTCCGAGCGACATCCTTCTTCCCTCGTTATGACGTAGGTTGATGACTGGATGATGACGAATGCATGTCTGCGAACGCGTTCTGCACAACAGAGTTGGATTGATGGTTGCCGTTGAGGCGGCGCGCGCGTGCCAGCGTCGCCACATACACCGATGCCGCTCCTGCCTTGATCAGCGACTGCGCTGCGGCGCGAGCCGTCGCCCCGGTAGTCAGAATGTCATCGACCAGCAGCACATTTTGTCCCCGCACCGCTGCCGGATCGGAGACCTTGAATGCGCCGCGTACATTCTTCCGCCGCTGCGTCGGCGTCAGGCCGGCTTGCGTCTCCGTGGCTCGCAACCGCATTAGCGTACTCGGCGCAAGCGTCAGTTTCCATTCCGGGTGCAAGCGACCGCAGGCGCTGATGGCTCCCTGCGCAAGCGCGCGAGCTTGGTTGAAGCCTCTCTGCCGTTGCTTGGTTCTATGCAGCGGAACCGGAATCACCAGCATTCCTCCGGGAACTTCAGGCTGCAGTGGCACTATGGCCTCCGCGAGCATCGCACCCAGTTTCCGGGCCGCCGGATGTAGCCGGTCATACTTCAGCGCATGAATCGCATCGCGCAACCGCCCGTCGTAGGTCCCAAAAGACACGGCCCTTGCGAACGCGGGAGGCGCCACGCGGCAAACCCTGCACAGTTGCGTCGCCGCGATTCCTTCGACGACCGGCGCATCCAGCGAGTCGCCGCATCGCGAGCACACGACTCCGCACTGGACCGGAATCTCGGACCAGCAGACATCGCAAATTGGAACGGAAGAAAGTCGCGGCAGCGAGGAGCCGCAAAGCGTACAGGAGGCGGGAAGAAGTGCTGAACCAATTGCGTCTACAGGACTTCGGAGTACGCGCACTATCGCGCGCCAACGGGATGTCTCCGATAGTGGACCGTCAATCGACAGTGAACCGAAGTTCCTGCGGAAGGCGCACCTCACTCGCACCGTGCTCAGAACCTGAGTTGTTCTGTCGCTGCGGCGTTATCTATATCTATAGCTTCATTCATAATCTTTTAGCAAGCAGGGTGCCACAATCGGCACCTCCGCTCTCGTCAGGTGTGCAGGTTTCAACTCCGTTGAACCCGCGGAACCTGCCGGATTGTGAACAAGATAGGGTCTTTAAACCTGCTCAATATTCAATTCGCCCAAACAATAAGAGGGAGGCCGTTGCCGGTCTCCCTCTCGTGTGTTCTGAACGTGACAATGGAATATTATTCCCGCTCGCGGATCGTCTCGCGATTAGTGCTGTCGTCGATGTCGCGCTCCGTTTCAACATTCTGGGATGTTCCCGGCTTCAGCGCGTCGCGAAGTCCACCCACGGCCTTTTCCACCTTGCCCTTGACCTGCTGAGCTGCTCCATCGGCCTGCGTGCTCGTGTCGCCAGTCCACTCGCCGACTTGGCGCTTTACACGGCCTGCCGCATCATCTACTGCACCTTTGACCTTGTCGCTATTCATATGTATCCACCTCCGTGGGTATTTGCTTGCGTTTGCATCTGCAGCCAACCGGATCAGAACCGGATGCCTGCGAAAAGGCGCGCACTCTCGTACGCGCCTCTCACTCAAAACTTTGTTTACGCCGAACTGCGTTTATAGTGCCGCTCTACGTCCGGATATGAGCTGGATCACGAGGACGACCAGTGCCAGTACCAGCAACACGTGGATGAAACCACCCAGCGTATAGCTGCTAACCAGACCCAGAAGCCACAGAACCAGGAGGACGACAAATATTGTCCAAAGCATCTCTAACTACCTCCCCGTAACTTTACGTATATCTACAACACCACCTTTGACGCCGGACTCATTCCGGATGGTTGTTCGTACTTGCGATAATCGCTAAGAAATAATTGCAATTGTCAAGACCTTAACCGCTCTTTATCTCCAGATGAACTACTTAATTGAACTGTAAGTGCTGTATCTGTTACATGCATTTCGATAGATACAGCTTTCAGCTACCTTCCCGGCATCACAATCAGAGTTGCTGCATACATTTAGAGATGCTGGCGCTTTCTCTGCATCTTGCTCGGCAATACAAGCGGCGTAGGAGTTCATGCGCGCCAAAAGCTAAATAGATTAACGAACGAAGGAGATTGGGAAAATGATTATTCTTCTCATTATTTTGATTCTGGTATTCGGCTTCGGCGGATACCGCATGGGTCCTGGCCTCGGCTACTACGGCGGTGGCGGCATCAGCCTCATCCTCACCATCGTGCTGATCCTGTTGCTTCTCAAAGTCTTCTAGTCGAACTCACCGCTGCATGTCAGTGCATTAAGCACAGTGCGGCGTCGGAGTTCCCTATTCGATAGTCATCCCCTCGATGCGATACACTGCGTCCGTATCCATCGAGGGGGTTTCTTCTTTTGCGTGTCCGCGGTCTCGCATGTAGTGCCTTCGTCCTGATCGCAGCTTTCACCGCAAAAACGCAGGCTCCCGCTCCTCAACCACAAAACCCAGGCCAGAAACCCGGAATGTCCAGCGGCATCTCGTCTGGCGTCCAATCTGCGCCTCAGTATGACGCCCAGAAGCGCCCTATCACCGCCGGTGGTTTCGTCGATACCGGCCCCATCGTATTTGAGAACGTCACGACAAAAGCCGGTCTCTCCGGCTGGATTCACAAGATGGGTGTGCCACAAAAGCAGTTCATCGTTGAGACTAACGGCTCCGGTGTCTGCCTCATTGACTACAACAACGACGGCTGGCTCGACATCTACCTCGTGAACGGCTCAACCTTCGATGCACTCGACGGCAAAGAGCCCACTCCGCACGCCGCCCTCTTTCGCAACAATCACGACGGGACATTCACCGATGTCTCCAAAGAAGCCAGCGTCCAGAACGATCGCTGGGGCTATGGCTGTTCCGTAGCTGACTACGACAACGACGGCTGGCCCGACCTCTATGTCGGCAACTACGGCAAAAACCGTCTCTTTCACAACAACCACGACGGCACCTTCACCGACATCGCTGAAACCGCCAAGGTCGATCTTGGCAACTGGTCACCCGGATCCACGTGGGGCGACTACGACGGCGACGGCAAACTCGATCTCTACGTCACCGGCTATGTCCACTTCGATCGCAACAACCTCCCCATCGCCGGATCCAAGGCCGTCGGTTATGCCTCCTGTCTTTACCGAGGTGCCAATGTGAATTGCGGCCCGCGCGGCCTGCTCGGCGAGCCCGATCATCTCTTCCACAACGACGGAAACGGCCACTTCACCGACGTGACGGTCAAGGCCGGCGTCGAAGACAAAGACAAGTACTACGGCTTCGCCACCATCTTCGTTGACGTCAACAACGACGGAAAGCCCGACCTCGTTGTCGGCAACGACTCAGAGCCTAATTTCCTCTATATCAATAAAGGAGACGGCACCTTCGACGATCAGAGCTACGTCTCCGGCTTCGCACTCAATAAGGATGGCCGCGAAATCGCCTCCATGGGCATAGCCGCCGGCGACTACGAGAACAGCGGCCTCATCAGCTTCTTCGTCACCGACTTCGGCGACGACTATAAAGTTCTCTATCACAACGACGGCGACGCCAGCTTCACTGACGTCAGCTATAAGGCTGGACTCGCCCAGACCACCATTCCCTTCGTCGGATGGGGCGACGGCTTTCTCGACTACGACAACGACGGATGGCTCGATCTGTTTGAAGTCAACGGCCACGTCTACCCCGAAGTCGATGAGCACGACTGGGGCACCACCTTCGCCGAACGCCCTCTCCTCTTCCACAACATTCCCGAAACCAGCGGCAAGGGCCGCAAATTCGAAGTCATTCCTCCCGTAAAAAACACGGGCCTCGCCGACGTGATACCCGCACGCGGAGCAGCATTCGGCGATCTCTTCAATGACGGCAAAATCGACGTCATCATCAATCCCATCGACGGCCCGCCTGCTTTGTTTCGCAATGTAAATCTCGATAAACACCACTGGGTCGAGATCGGCCTCGTCGGCGGCAAGAATCCGGTCAACGGCAAGACCAGTCCCCGCGACGCAACCTGCGCCACCGTATACCTTCAGGCAAACGGCACCCGGCAGCGCCGCGACGTTCTCTCCAGCGGCAGCTACATCTCTGCCAACGACCGCCGTCTCCACTTCGGCCTCGGTGATTCCACGGATGCCGGTACAGCCGAGATCCACTGGCCTTCTGGCGCGAAGCAGAAGATCAAGATTCCCGCTGTCGACCGCATCTACACCATTGAAGAAGGCAGGGGCATCACCGGCGCGCTCTGCGATGGAAAGCCTTGCGAAGTGCCCCACCCCGCTCCCGCTGCAACCAAAAACTGATCGAATGAAGCAGCTTCGATTGTTCCTCGCATGCGTTGCCTTCGCGTTCGGAATCGAATCGGCAACTACGCAACAGCCTTCATCGAATCAGAAACCAAAGCCGTCTCAGACAGAACAGCCGGGCGGTATGGGCGGCATCTCCTCCGCCGGAACCTTCGCTCCCGTGTACGACGAACTCAAACGCCCCATCACCGCTGGTGGCACGGTCGAAAAAGGCCCGATCATCTTTGAAGACGCCACCACAGCCTCGGGCCTAAGCACATGGCGTCACGTCATGGGCACAACGCAGAAGAAATACATCCTCGAAACCGACGGCTCCGGCGTCGGCCTCATCGACTACGACAACGATGGGTGGCTCGACATCTACCTCGTCAACGGATCAACTTACGACGCCCTCTCCGGTAAAAAAGCAGCGCCTCATGCTGCGCTCTTCCATAACAACCACGACCGCACATTCACTGACGTTGCTTCAAAAGCCGGCGTGACGAACGACCGATGGGGTTTCGGCGTCGCCATCGGCGATTACGATAACGATGGATGGCCCGACATCTTCGTCGGCAACTTCGGCCATAACCGCCTCTTCCGCAACAACCACAACGGCACATTTACCGACGTCGCAGAAAAAGCAGGCGTCACTCTTGGCAACTGGTCTGACGGCGCAACCTGGGGGGACTACGATGGCGACGGACGCCTCGATCTCTTCGTCTCCGGCTACGTTCATTACGACCTGGATCACCAGCCCGAATCATTGAACACTGGAGGCGTCGCTTTCTCCTTCTGCCAGCTTCATGGCATCCCCGTCATGTGCGGGCCCCGCGGACTGCCCGGCGAAGGCGACCATCTCTTCCATCAAAACGAAGACGGCACCTTCACCGACGTCAGCGCAAAAGCCGGCGTGTCGGATCCCGGCCACTACTACGGCTTCACCGCCATCTTCGTTGACGTCAACAACGACGGACGTCCCGACCTACTCGTCGCCAACGACTCCAACCCCAATTACCTTTACCTCAACAAAGGCGATGGCACTTTCGAAGATCGCAGCTACGTCTCAGGCTTCGCCCTCAATAATGATGGCCGCGAAATCGCCTCCATGGGCCTCGGAGTCGGCGACTACAACAACGACGGCCTCGTCGATCTCGTCGTCACCGATTTCTCCGACGACTACAAAACGCTTTACCACAATGATGGAGAAGGAAGTTTCACCGAGCTTGGCAGCGAAGCCGGCATCGCGCAGGTCCCCGTTCCCTTCGTCGGATGGGGCGTCGGCTTTCCCGACTTCGACAACGATGACTGGAAAGACATCATGATGATCAACGGCCACGTCTACCCGCAGGTCGATGAACACGACTGGGGAACCACCTTCGCGCAGCGCCCGATCCTCTTCCGCAATCTGCGTAACGGAAAGTTCGAATACGTACCTGCTGTGAAAGGCTCAGGTCTGGCTGCTCTCACTTCCGGCCGGGGCGCGGCCTTCGGCGACCTCTTCAATAACGGCAAGATCGACGTCGTCATCAGCCCCATCGACGGTCCGCCTCTACTGCTCAAAAACGTCGATCCCGATCAACACCACTGGATCGAACTCAAGCTCATCGGCGGCAGCAACGCCGCAAACGGCAGAACCAGTCCTCGCGACGCCGTTGGCGCAACAATCTATCTCACTGCCAATGGCATGAGGCAGCGTGAAGACATCATGAGTGGCGGCAGCTTCATCTCTTCCAATGACCAGCGGCCTCATTTCGGCCTCGGCAACGCCACGGACGCCGGCACCGCCGAAATTCACTGGCCCTCAGGCGCCATCGAAACCGTCAAACTCCCCGCCATCGACCGCATCTTCACCATCACCGAAGGCAAAGGAATCACCTCGGTGCTCTGCGCAAAGCAGCCCTGCACCACCAAGACGCGCCAAACAAGTCAGCACATCGTACAGCCCACCCGAGATTCGAAAACGAAAGCACAACAGAAATGACTGTCATCCGAGCGACCAGCGGAAGCCGTGAGCCTGCCCTGAGCCAAGTCGAAGGGGACCCGCAGGTTTTTTCAATATGACTGCTTGTGTCACATCTCGCCGAGTCGAGAAAACCGGCCCCGCCGGGTGAATTCCACCGCACCCTGGATTGAATTCACCCGGCGTCGCGTCCGGTTGGTATTGCGGTGATCCCGGCTGTTCCAGAGGCCCAGGCCGAGGATCCCGTGTGCCGGTAATCTCTAGAACACACCCGCCAGAAAGCTCTCCGTTGCGTGCTCCTTGTGATGAATCACGCCACTCTCCGCCAGCACCGCCGGCGACAGCGTGATCACCGGGCAATGCGCATGAGCCAGCACCTTGTACACAATTCCATGTCGCGCGATCGCTGCAAAGGCCGACGCACCATGCGCGCCGAGAACAATCAAATCAGCCTGCTGTGCCCGGCTCTGGTACAGCAACTCCTCCGTCGGATCGCCCGGAACCACGATCGTCTGAATCGAAATCCGGTCTCGCATCTCCGCCGGTATCAGGCAGAGTACATCCGACTCGATATCTTCTATCGTCCGTCCCGACAGCACCTCGGCCCGATCCTGTGGCCGAATCACATGCTGCAAGATCAGACGCGCATCATGCTGCATGGCGACCTCAGCAGCAAAAGTAGCGACCACATAGCTGCTTTCGATCAGGCTCACCGCACACAGTATCGTCCGTGTCGCAAAGTTGCGATAGGCGCCGTCGACAACTTCCGGCCCAATCGTGAACACCGGCACGTTCGCGCTGCGCAGCACCGCCTCCGCCACCGAACCCACCAGCAGTTTTCCGATGGGCCCCGGCGAGTGCGTTCCCATCACGATCCTGTCGATCGGACGCTGCCGCACGTACTCGAGAATCTGATCTGCCGCCAGCCCGGGCCTGACCACTATCTCGCACTTGATCCCAGCATCGCGAGCGCGTTCGGCCAGCGGGTCGAGATGTTTGATGTCCGCGCGCGCCGCCGCCGCGTAATCGTAGTAGCGGATCCCGGAGGTCTCCGAAGCCGCCACCACCAGCGTGTCATACGCATGAAACAGGATGAGATCGGCTGCAGATTCCCGCGCCTCCGCGAGAGCATAGTTGAACGCGCGCTCATTCGCGGGAATCTCCGTCGCGAACAGAATGGTGGAAGGCCTGCTCCAACCCGGCTTATTAGCCATGGGAAACCTCCTTCGGTGCTGAAAAATACTAGGCTCGGCGGACGCAGCGCTCAGTGCTCTGGACCACAGGAAAAGGTGATCTACATCACTCTTGCAGCCTTTGGCCCATCAACAGCCAAAGGACAGAGGCCCTCAACCCAAATGACGACGGGAGAACCTCTCAGTTAGCTGGATTCTGTACCCATATCAACTTTTTGTCCAGTAACTGAGGGCCCAAACATATGAATATCTGTCGTGACTTGGTGATCTGAATCACTGATCGACACCTCCCGACAGTGGTCTTCTGTGTGCAACCTAGGGCGTTCTCCTGCTGCTTTACAGGTCGCCCCACCCAGGTTGGAGGCCGAACGATGCAACAACCGATGCACCACATACCCGCCCGTGGCGGGCTCAACTTCGACGAAGCGCCGTTCCTTGCTATCTGGGAAGTCACACAATCCTGTGACCTTGCCTGCAAACACTGCCGCGCTGCCGCCCAGCCTATTGCACATCCCGATCAGCTCACGACCTCCGAAGGCAAGGCCCTCATCGACCAGATCGCCGCAATGCACATCCCCATCTTTGTCTTCACCGGCGGCGACCCGCTCAAGCGTCCCGACCTCTATGAACTCATTCGCTACTGCGACGAAAAGGGGGTAAAGGTCGCCGTCACCCCCAGCGCCACTCCCCTCCTCACCCGCGAAGCCATCTTCAAAATGAAAGAAGCCGGCGTCGTCCGCCTCGGCATCTCCCTCGATGGCTCCTCGCCCGAGATTCACGACACCTTCCGCGGACTCCCCGGCGCATGGGCCCGCACCATCCAGGCCGTTGAGTGGGCTGGCGAAGCAGGCCTCCCCATCCAGGTCCACACCACCATCAGCCGCCACAATGCTCAGGACCTCGACAATCTTTGCGCCCTCTTCGAGAAACTGAACATCGTCATGTGGAATGTCTTCTTCCTGGTTCCCGTAGGACGAGGCCAACTCAACGACCTTCTCAGCGGCGATGAGTTCGAACAGGTCTTCGGAAAAATCTACGAGCTATCCAACCGGGTCAGCTTCCAGATCAAGACCACGGAAGCCATGCACTATCGCCGCTACCTTCTGCAGCACAATCTCGAAGAAAAGAAAAAGGGCCATGGTCATGGCCATCCCGGCTCGATCGCACGTGGTTCCGGGGCCCCCGCGGACCGGTCTTCGTCCCTGGGGACAGAATACGAACCTGGCGCACCCGAAGCCGACGCACAGACCCGTACAAAAAACTGGATGACCCGCCGGGTCAACGACGGCAAAGGCTTTCTCTTCGTGTCGCACGTGGGCAACGTCTACCCCAGCGGATTCCTGCCCATTCACGCCGGCAACATCCGCGAAGACTCGCTCGCCAATATCTATCAGAACGCGCCCATCTTTAAAGCTCTTCGCGACACCAGCCGCCTTGAGGGCAAGTGTGGCGCGTGCGAATACAAGGAAATCTGCGGCGGCTCCCGGGCCCGCGCCTACGCTATCACCGGCGATCCCCTCTCGCAGGAGCCCTGCTGCATCTACCAGCCCAGAAACTGGGTGCCGACCGACACCCCTGCTGTCTGCCAACCCGAACTCGCCGGGCCTCTCGTGACTCTATAAGCTGCTTCTAACCGGACCAGAATCCTGGGTGCCCCATCAACTGGTTTCTTTTTCCGGTTGGGTGGGAACGTCAATGCTCGCTAACAATTGCCCGGGTGCCGCGAGCCCGCCCTGAGCGAAGTCGAAGGGGTCCCTCGCACTCGGGGACCGGGGTTCTCAGTCCCCGCATTCTGGTCAACCTCTCTTTACTCACTACTTACTACTCACTGCTTTTCTTCTCGTGGTGCATCTCCTTCTCCATCGCATCCAGCGTCGTCTTCTGCTCGTCCGTCAGAAATTCGCGCAGCTGCTTATCCGCCTTCATCATGCTCGAATGCATCTGTGCATGCATCTGGTCGGGCGTCAGGCTCTTGTCGTCCATCGCCTTCTGCATCTCATCCTGCATACCCTTCAGGATCGGTCGCGTCTTCTCCTGCTGCTCGGCATTCAGGCTGAGCTTCTCGCTCAGCACCTTCAGATGCTGATCCACATCCGGCATCACCATCGCATGTTCAGGAGATGCCGCCTTCTCCTGCGCCATCACCGGTGCGAACACCGCTAACTCCGCTAACACCGCCAACGCTGCTACCCGAAGCCATCCAATCCGTTTCATAAAAAAGACCTCCTCATTTTTGTCCGCGATCACTCGCCGTTCAGCCTATGATTCGGACTGTACCCACGAATCTTCTCCGCGTCGAGAGCACGGCACGCGTTGCTGAACAAAGAGGCCGCCGATGTCCAGGAATGCGCAAAAGAAGAAGACTGCGCCCCTTGTTCTCAGCGAAAAACTACTTCGCCCCACCGACACGATGACGGCCATCGAGCCAGAGTCGATGCGCAATGCAGACGCCCGAGTGCGCCGTACCCGCATGCAACTCGGCACTGCACTCCTCAATCTCGTCATCGAGAAGCCCATCGCCGACGTCACTGTGCAGGATGTGCTTGACCGCTCCGGTGTCGGCCGCTCCACCTTCTATCTCCACTACACCGACATCGGCGACCTGCTCCTGAGCCAGCTCGATATGTTCTGCGAAACCATGAGCAATGTTCTCAGCGATCGCAAAGACAAATCGCACCGCGTCGTCCCTGTTGCCGAACTCTTCGCGCACATCGGCAACGACAACAAGCTCTATCGCGTCCTCTCTGACTCAGGCCACCTCAAAGACTTCTACGAACTGGCTGAAGGACACTTCGCCCGCGGCATCGAACGTCGCCTCATCGAATCCGGCCGGCTCAAGAACACTCCGCCTCGCGAACTCGCCGCGCGAGCAACAGCGCTCTCCGGCAGCATGCTCGCACTCCTGCGCTGGTGGCTCGACCGCGGCGAAAAGGAAACGCCCATGGAGATGGACAAGCTCTTCCACCAGCTGGTCTGGCCAGATCGTCCCTAATCCTTAATCCCTGGTGACTTGTTCCCAGCCTCTCGGCCCCTAGTCCCCTTGTTCTCTTATTCCCTCGGTCCCTGCTTCTCGTATACTGCTCCCGATGCCAACAGACCCCACAGAAGAATGGCGTCGCCTCTCTACGCTCTACAGCGAGATGGGCGACATCGAAATCGAAGAACTCGCTGATCAGATCAATGACCTGACTCCCAACGCTCAGGACGTCCTTCGCGATGAATTGAAAAAGCGCGGAATCACCCCAGGAGCGAATCCGGTTCAGACCGTTTCTCCTACTCCCCTTGGGCAGGCAGCTAGCGTCAACTGGGAGCCGGCGAATTACCGGAATAGCTTCGCTCCTGCGCCCGATGACAGCGATGCTTCAGTCGACTACACGTGGAAGGTGATGCTCTGCGAATGCGAAACACCCCAAGACGCCTGGCGCCTGGGCCAGATGCTTAAGCGAACGGGAATCGACTGCTGGGTCGAAAGATCTGTCGGTATCACGCGAGTTTCGGTCGGCGCAGACCAGTTGGAACAAGCCAAACTCGTCGCACAACAGCCAATCGCGCAGGAAGTGCTCGACCTCGAACAAGACCTCGGGAACGCTACCGATTACGAACTCCCTACCTGCCCCCAATGCGGCGCGCCCGATCCCATCCTCGAATCCGTCGAGCCCTCGAACAGCTGGCTCTGCGAGTCCTGCGATCACACCTGGTCCGATCCCGCACCCGACAAACCCGTAGAGCCGATTGAGCCCTAGTTCCCCTTCGCATTCTCCGCCTTCTTCGTCGCCGTCCACATTCCGTCCGCGCGGCCCTCCACCCGAATGCGTCCCTTTGCCTGATCTCCATCGATCCACCCGTCCAGGAAAGCAGTCGTCATTCCCGGTGCGCCGTCATTCATCCCCTGCGGCCACTCGAACGGAAAGGACAGTTCTACGTATCCATCCCGCCATGTTCCCGAAACCGGAACCGTCTTGCCCGGCTCTGTCTCCATCGTCCCGCTCACCTTGTTCCCGTCCCGCGACAGTTTCAGCGCAGTCTCGAATGCAATCGCATCCGTTCCCGCCTTCACCTCCCACGTCCCGATCGCATCCGATCCATTCTTGATCGCCGCCGCAGCTGTGTGCGAAATCTTCAAGTTTGAGAAGTACGACTCTTCCTGCGGATATACCCACAGTCCAATCGCCCCATGCAGATTCGCGCCCTTAAGCCCGTCCACCACCAGACCCGGCTTCGTCGACCCGTTCACATAGAACCGCGCCACCCGGCCGGCGACTTCGATCTTCAGATGGGTCCATTTCTCCGGCTCGACCTCCGCGTAGCTTTCGTAGATGAACGGCCACTCTCGCCGCAGCTTGTACCACCCGTATCCCGGCTCGGCGGAGTACTGCAGCGCGTGGTTTCTCTGCGCCTGATTCTCCGCCAGAGCATTTTTCGGCCGCAGATAGAAGAGCTCGTACTCCGATCCATCCGCCTTGGAGCGGAACATCAACCCCGTGAATCCCGGCATTCTCACTCCCGGAGGCGTCAGCACCTTCACCGCGACATCCACATCGATCGTCCCGTCCTGAAGATCGATGCCCGGCAGCAGCGCGAATCCCGCCTTGTCCTCATTTGTCAGCGTCGTAACCAGAACCGCCTTGCGCCCCTGGTAAGTTGCCGGCGCAAACTCAACCCCGTGGGCCTCCATTCCCGTCGTATCCGTCAACGGAAGATTCTGCGCCTGCTGGCCGACAATGGCTGCCGTGCCAAAAATCAATGTCACCACCACACAAAACTTCAAACGCCTCATCTCGAGCCTCCTCGTGCGCCCGCCGCTGCCTGAACTCAGCGAGTCGAGACTCCCATATCGTCCTCGGGGTCAAAAGAGATTTGTTGTGAGTCAGGCGGCTTCGGTGACGGTCCGGCAGGTCCGTGCGGGCAAGCTTTAAGCCCGGTCCAAAAAGCAGGCCTCAAATGCGGAAAGAGCCGCCCGGCAACAGGGCAGCTCCTTCCTAGGGAGAATAGTTCCAACGGAGGCAAAACCATCAGAACTTTCTGGCTGCATAGTAGGGTCGGGGGAACGGAGTGTCAAGAATAAATCCGGCACCCCATAACTCGCTATAAATGAATAATATACAGACCGCATCGCACACGAAGCACTTCTCCCTTGTTCGCCCTACCTTCGCCTGGTCAGGTGCCGGAAATGGCCTGTTTTTTTGGTGTTTTCTAGGGTTTAGCTCCGCTTTTCCACAGGAAATGCGCGGCATTTACCGTTCTGATGCACACCCGCACCACTGCCCGCGCGGGTCTCAGTCCTCAAGATGGAGGCTGATAAACTCCGCTTCGTACACTGACGACACCGGTTTTCCGCGCGCAACCCGGTAGAGCGCCCGTCCCCCGCCCAGAAACAATCCCAGCAGGATTGCGGCGCTGCACCCAACGATCACCAGGGACGCCACACCCATCAAGAATCGGCTCGTCTTCGATACCTCGGACTCATGCGACTGGGGTAGTGACGTCAGATCCGCCGAGTAGTGCACCTGCGTAATCAATTTGTGGCTCTCATCCGGAATGGCATCTCCGCTCACCAGCGCCACGATCGGCCCGCTCCTTATCACTTCGAGCGAAGCCTGGTCTGAATCCTGCAGCGCCTTCGTGAATGCCGGCTGCGCTCCGGTGCCCGACTTCACATAATCCCGGATCCGCTTCTCCTGCGCCTCAGCAATCTGCGGCGTGGGATAGTCGATCAACGTCAGCACTGCCGGCCCGGACGACAAGGAGTAGTTCACCGTCACCGCCTCCGCGTCCTTGTCAAAGCCCACCAACTCAGGCGGCAACACTCCGCCGGCTCCCGCGTATCCAACAGGGCCCTGCGCGAAATGCATCGTCTGCCTCTCCTGCGAGCCTTGCGGAAGTGCGGCCAGGATCGGCGGGTTCAGGGCCTTGTTGCCCTGCGGCATCGGCAGGCTCTTGGCTAGCTCCCGCAACTCCCCTGCCGACATCGGCCCCACATGCGAAAACCTCGCGTCGACAACCGTATAGCCCTTCCAGAACAGAACGTGGTTTTTGTCAGAAGCCCCACCTGTTCCAATCTCCGCCTTGGGCCATCCGTTTTGTCGGTAGAACGAATAGGCGCCGTACGCTCCGCTCACATCCTGAAAGCTCAGAGCCTTCACTTCCAATGTCTCGTCCGACCGTTTATAAATGCCCGACATTCCGCCGCTACAGCCATACTCCTTCAGCGCAGCCGCATTCACTCCGTCCAGTTCCCCGGGATTTCCAACTTCCTTCGGCTTCTCCTTCGCTACCCAGCCTGCAAAGGCCTCGGGAAGCAAGGGACCCTTCACCGGCTGCGCAGCATTTGCTTGGACTGGCTTGGCTTCGGAAGGCTTACCTGTAGCGGATGGAGATCCGGTCGTCACCATAATGGGGGCGGGCTTCTTCTCGGGGGCCTGCTGCGCATTGAGGCTCACCCCCGCCAGCAAAGCCGCTCCGCATACAGCAAGCCCCATACACCGCATCTCGTAAGCTCCCAATCTCAGGCTACCAGCTTAATCACGCAAGACGCGAAGAGCCCGTCTCCCCGCCCACCCTCTCTTTGACACCGCGACGGATGGAAATGTTCGCTAGCCGACGAACCGCCGCCACTCTTCGCCCTCCGCCAGGCGCTTGATCAACGCGAATCGCTCCCGCAGCAGCCTGCGAACATGCGGCGCCACCAATGACCGCCCGATCATCAAACCGGCCCCGCGCCACTTCATCCGGAATCGCACCTCGTCTCGAAGAAGAACCGATCCATCTCCCCTGCTCGCGAAACGGTGATCGTGCTCGAATGCTGCGAACCGCCCCGCAGTCATCCGATCGCGAAAGAAGTGCGGTGGATCGAATGGCTCGATCAGGCTCTCGTGTTCGTGCGGCAGTCCCCACTTCCATCCACGCCAGCGCACCGAATCGCCACCCGCGACAGAACCTTCCACCCGCCCGCTTACCGGGCGCATCGCCAGCGTCATCTCAACGACTGCCAGATGCGTCGACAGCGCGAAGCAGCGTTCAATCGGAGCCTGGACCACCGCCTCGTCGCGAATCACAAACATTTGCTGGTCGACCGCCATGTCCTATTAGACTGCGCTCGACGGTTCAAATGAGAGAACAGACAAACAGCCCGTTTTCATCATACGAATTGCGCACAAAAGTCAGCGAAATCGCTTGAAATGCTTGTTCTCTTGCGCTCTACGCCGCCCTGCATCTCTGATGCTCACTGCCGCATCGAACCTCAGCAACACGGAGGAACCTGAGCATGTTTCGCATATCTTTATACGTCGTCGGAATCTCTGCGTTTCTTGCCGCGTGGGCCATCTATCGCGACCAGCAGAGAACACGGCCCGTGCCGGTCAAGAAAGCCGCAGAGATGCTTCAGGAGGCCTGGGCCGATCACCATACCCGCGCCTGACTCGCGCCAGCCGCTCCGGCCGATTGCTTCAATCCGCCGGAGCGCCCGGTAATCCAGCCTGCATAGCCTGTGTCGCCGGAAACAGCATCTCTCCCAGCTTCAAATAGCGGCTCCCGTAAAACACCAGCGAGTATTCGCGAATCCCGGTGGACACAGGTCCACCGATACTGATGGCGATTATCAGCGCGAACCCAAGTGCCACGATGCCGATGAATACCTCCAGCATTGCCCCGATCGCCATGGGTGCACCGGACGCATTCGCAAAGGCGGTGTGCACCGCGTACTCAGCGCCCGCCACGCATCCGGCAAGAACCAGCCCCGGAATCAGCAGCACCATCACAATGCCGATAAAGGCGATGATCGGAAGCACGATCCGTAGAATCGCATAGGCGAGGAACGATCCCTTCTCCGCCAGTACACGTTCCCACACAGCCGACCACGCCTGCCCCGCAGTCGCATCCTCCAGCGCGTAGTGCGGCAGCATCCAGTCGCGCAGAATGATGTCGAGCGCGATCCCCGCAACAACGATCAGCATGAAAATCGGAATTAGAGGCAGCGCCAGCGAAAGAATGAGTTGAAAGTCCGGCCCATGTCCTTCCTGAATCTCCCGGAACAGCCGAATAAACCCTGGAACGAACGGCACGATCATCAACCCCGCCATGAGCGCGAAGCACAATCCAACCGCGACATTCATCCGAAAGAACCGGTTCGCGTGCGGCCGGTAGAAATTCCATCCCGGTTTGATCAGCCTCGTCTTTGACACCAGGCAATGAAAGTACGCGAACCGTAATCGCGTCATCACGTAGAAAACCAGCAGCGCGACAACAAACAGCAGTAGCGACATCGCTACCGCGGCCGCGATGATCACCGGCGAGAAGTGAAAAGGAAGCGCTCCCGGCACGCCACCGCCACCGCCGCCATGGCTCTTGCTCGAATTCGACTGCAGATTCGACCCCAGCCCCTCGGTGATCGCCGCAACAAGACAAAGCTTTAAAAACGTGGGCCACCGAAACGGCGGCGCAAACAAAAACTCGCGAGTGCGGTTGATAGCGGGAGCGATGGCCTCCGCGGCAGAGAGAGCACGCATACAGACCTTTCCGGGGGAACGCCCAATCTACCACCAAGATACGCAGGACGACGCTGCTCGGTTCCGTGCGCCCGGCTACCTAGAACCTGAATACCGTTCCGTTCACAGGGATATCGATTTCCCCCAGCATCGAGTTGGCCGTGATCTCTTGGGCAAACCCCTTGGGCTTCCGAACAAAAACGTAGCCACTTACCTGCGACCCGGCCTTCACTGTCGTGTGTTTCAAAAAAGCAGGCGGATGTGCCGGATCAAGGTGCGGCCTTTGAGAACCTGCTCCGCCCCCATTCCGCATTCCCATGTTCCGGGCTTCCTCTTCCGACCTGGACCTCTGGTTGGTATCGCCGATGCCCCCTCGCTCCATCACCTCCGGGTGTGTCATCGGCGGAGCGGCGCCGCTGCTGTCGCCGTTCGATCCTCCAAATCCTCCCGGCGGACCTCCACCTGGCGCTCCGGTCTGCCCCATTCCCTGAGACCGCATGCTGACCAGCGTGTCCAGATCGTGCTTCTTGTCGAACCATGAGAACCGCGTGTGCGCGGGATCGGAAAACACCGCGTAGATCTCCTTGGGATTGATCTCGGCGCTTCCATCGCCCGTCTGCGAGACCATCACGAAGAGTGAGTACTCGCCGTTCACCCAGTTGTCTGGGAGCGAAACGGCAACCGTCGTGCCCTTGTATGTGCTCGCCAGCAATGGCTTGCCACTCGCCACCAGGACCCGGCAATGCTCCGTATCGCCCCGGTCGAACGTGATCACCGTAGGTGCCGTCTGCGCCATCGCTAACACCGGCACCACCAATAGCAGCCCAAGGAACTTCATGTCTCACCCCGACAACAAAGAATAACGCGATTCATTCAGATTGAGCCGGGTGCCCCGGTCCCTCGCTCCACCACCCGTCGAACTCCGCCAGCGCCTTCTCGCACTGCATCCGGTGTCGCTCCTTCTTGTCCCGCACTTTCCTGCGGACCTCTTCCTCCAACGGCACCAGCAGATCGAACGTGATATTTGCCGGCTGAAAATGCTTCGCCTCCGCGTGCGTGATGTAGTGGACCAGAGATCCCAGCGCAGTTCCGCGCGGCACCGCTGTCGGCTCATGACCGCCTGCCAAAACCGCTGCGTAGAGCCCCGCCAGCATCCCGGTCGCAATCGACTCCGTATATCCCTCGACCCCCGAAATCTGCCCCGCAAACAAAATACTCGGCTCGTATTTCAGCCGCAGCAACTCGTCCAGCAGCGCCGGCGCGCATATATAGGTGTTGCGATGAATTTGCCCATAGCGCAGAAACTTCGCATTCTCCAGCCCCGGAATCAGGCGCAGCACGCGCGCCTGATCGCCATACTTCAGATGGTTTTGAAATCCCACCAGGTTATAGCTGTCTGCGCGCACATTCTCCTTGCGCAACTGAACGGCTGCCCACGGCTCTCTTCCCGTTCGCGGATCGCGCAGCCCCTTCGGCTTCATCGGCCCATAACGCAGCGTGTCTTTTCCCCGCCGCGCCAGTTCTTCGATGGGCAGGCAGCCTTCAAAGTAGTCGCAAGTCTCCCAGTCTTTGATCTCCGCCGGCTCCGCGGCAATCAGCACCTCATAGAACCGGTCGTATTCCTCGCGCGTCATCGGACAGTTGATGTAGTCAGCAGTGCCCTTGTCGTAGCGAGCGGCAAAGTACACCCGCTCCATAACGATCGACTCGGCATCCACGATCGGTGAGATCGAATCGTAGAACGAAAGATGTTGCGCACCCGTGATCCGACGGATCTCTTCACCCAGAGCGTCCGATGTAAGCGGCCCGGTCGCCACGATCGTGATTGCATACTCCTTCGGAGCAAGGCTCGTGACCTCTTCGCGAATCACACGTATTCGTGGTTCCGCTTCGATCGCCTCCGCTATCCGCCGCGAAAATTCCACGCGATCCACCGCAAGGGCATGACCCGCCGGCACCGCACTCTCATCCGCGATCCGCAACAGCGCGGATCCTGCGCGCCGCATCTCCTGCTTCAGAAGCCATGGCGCCGTATTCGGCGACTCGCTTTTCAGTGAATTCGAGCAGACTAGTTCTCCAAACTCGATTGTCTGGTGCGCCGGCGTTAGCCGCGGCTGACCGTCAACCATTGCACGCATCTCGTAGAGGTCTACCTGGCATCCGAGTCGAGCCGCAGTCAACGCCGCCTCCGGCCCCGCCAGCCCGCCGCCAATCACCCGAATCTTCACTGCAACTCCATCCTGGTGCCAATTTCCATCCCCAGCTGTTTTCCGATCACAGCTGGAGTCCGATCCCAACTGTGCCCCATTCATTCGCCCGATTTTGGGTGAATGAGTGGGCGGAGCTTAAAGCTGAGCCAATCGCTTCAACGCCTCTCCGCTCAACCGGACATTGCGCCAGGTATCAAGGAACTCCGCTCCCATCGCAGAGTAGAAGTCGATCGCCGGAGTATTCCAGTCCAGCACCTCCCATCCCAGACGCGGACACTCTTTCTCGACCGCAACTCCCGCCACCCTCTGCAACAGAGCCTTCCCGATTCCGAGTCCCCGAAACTTCGGCAGTACAAACAAATCCTCCAGGTACACTCCGGGCCGGCCCAGCCAGGTAGAGTAGCTGTAGAAACACAGCGCGAAACCCGCGGGCTCGCCATCCTGCTCGGCAATGAGGCACCAGTAGTAGGGATTCGGCCCAAATCCATCCCGGAGCAGATCGGCCTCCGTCGCCACCACCGCCTCCGGCTCCCGCTCGTACTCCGCAAGTGCCCGAATAAATGCAAGAATCTGCGGAACATCTTCGGCCACAGCCGGTCGAATCGTCGTTGCCATGCCTTTATTCTAGGGTGTGATGCAGACCACAACTCCTCCCACCGCCATCGAACTAACATCGAGATGCGGCGATCCCGCCCTTGATTCCGGTCCGCGGTTTTCCCGGCCTTGTGCTGAAGCATCCGTTGGATTTACCTTGGACCGTGCCAAGTAAGGGGCTGTTCGCTGCCCGCGGCCGCTCCCGACGCGTCCACAAGCTTCTCGCCCTCAAGGGAGCTTCGTACGTGGGCGCATCTAACAGAAGTAGACCGGGTTTATTTGAATTAGCGATGTCCGACACCTACACTGAAACTTTTCGATCGAGCGCGCGAGGCCTTCCACTCGCAGAAGCTCCCAAGGAGAAGAATATGAAACGCACGTTTTCGCTCTGGATTGGACTGCTGGCCCTCGCCGTAATGCCCGCGCTCGCCCAGACTCCCGCGCCGCCCGCTACAGGTCAGGATGCAGCTGCACCTGCCGCCGGGCAGCCCACCGGCAAGATCCATGGCAAGATCACCAATCCCACCGGCGCTCCCCAGAGTGGCGGAACTGTAACTCTTCATCAGGGGCAAAAAGAAATCGCCAGCTTCCCCGTCGACGCGAACGGCGACTACACCGGCTCCGCAGCCCCCGGCACTTACACCCTCGTTTACCGTACCCCTGGTATGCCGGCTGACAAAGAGGCCGACAAGGTCGACAACGTGAAGATCGTCGTGGGCCAGGACATCGCGGTCGACGATGACATGTCGCGCGAGGAGTACGTCAAGACTCTTCCCGAAGAGACCCGCAAGCAGCTTGAAGAGATGAAGAAGCACAACTCCGACGCTCTCAAGGCCAACGCGGTCATCAAAAACCTCAATGCCGATTTGAAGGCCGTGACTGCCGACATTCACGATGCCGACACCGCGCATGCCGCCGCCGTCCAGCAGCTCGGTGCATCCGCTAGCAAGACCGATGTCGCAGCCAAAGAAACCGAAATCAAGACCGCTAAGTACACCGACGTCGTCACTCTGATGACGAAGGACACCGAACTACGTCCGCAGGAGTCGGTCCTTTGGGCATATCTTGGACAGGGCCAGATGGGTCTGAAGAAGTACGACGAGGCTGAGACTTCCTACAAGAAAGCTCTCGAACTCGACGCGGCTTCGAAGAAGCCCCGCCCCGACATTCAGGGACTTGTCAATGCAGGCCTTGGCGAAATCTACGCCCGCACCAACAAGGTCGATCAGGCCAATGCTGCCTACGATGCCGCGGTGAAGATCGATCCTACAAAGGCCGGCTTCTATTACAAGAATGAAGCCGTAATTTTCTCTCAGATCGGCAACACGGATGGCCAGGCTGCTGCCGCTGACAAAGCTATCGCCGCCAACGCCCAAGATCCAATCCCGTACTACCTGAAGGGCCAGGCTCTGATTAGCAAGGCCACTGTCGATCCCAAGACCTCCCGCATCGTCCTGCCTCCGGGCTGCGGCGAAGCCTACCAGAAGTATCTCGAGCTTGATCCCAACGGCCCCTACTCCGCCGACGTCAAGGGCATCCTCGACTCCGCGGGCCAGAAGGTGAACTCCACCTACAAAGCCGGCAAGAAGTAAACCTGCTCCATCTCCGGACAAAGAATGGCGCCCACAACGGACGCGCCATTCTTTTGCGGGTTACCCCTGCTCATTCACTACTCACTTTCCGTCCGCTGCAAAGGCCAGCAGAACATTCCCCGGCGCCGCTCCGGCCTGGTCATACCCCGAGATAGCAAAGACCATCCCACCCGCAATTACCGGACCGGCAACGTCGAGTGATCCGCCGCGGCCTTCGACGCCATTCACTGTTTTGTAGTCATGTGCGGTGTCGTAGTCCCACAACACCTCGCCATCATCCGTTCCATATGCGCGAAGGTGTCCATCCATCGATCCGGAAAACACCACTCCAGGAATAACGCTGATCGCAGCCTGCTGCGCGGGACTGCAGGGTCGATGCGCATCGCACGGCTTCGCTCGAGTCTCCCAGGTCTTCTCTCCATCATCGAGAGCCAGGGCGAACATGCCGCCGCCCGTATTCGGATCGAGATCGTTCTCCTTGCCCGATTCGAGAAATGCCTCATCGGAAATCGCGGCATACACTCGCCCACCATCCGCAGCTGCGCCCCATTCAATTCCTCCCAGCACTCCGCCCTTCCCGATCTGCGCGTGCCAGATCTCCTCGCCCTGCTGGTCTGGGTCGACCGCGTAAACTGCTCCCGACTTCTGCGTCAGAATCAGCGCACGTTTTCTATTCGACAATCCAACCATGATCGCCGAAGAACCAAAATCGAAATCAGGCCCCTTCGCGTCAGGGCAGTTCTTGTTCTCATCATCCATGCACGCGTTGTTGAAGGCATCTCCGCTGCGGAACTGCTTCCACCACTCGATCGCGCCGGTATCCATCCGCAGTGCAATCAACCCATCGCTTTTGTCCGTCACCGGATCCGAGTAGTTGTCGCCCGTCGTGACGTACAGCAGCTTCTTCTCTTCATCGATGGTCGGCGCCGACCACACGCCTACTCCCGACGGCCCGGTGCTCTTCGCTCCGCGGTTATTCAAGTGCGTCACGGCATCCGGCTCCTGAACCGTGTACGTCTTCCAGAGCACTCCACCCGTCGCCGCATCGACTGCAACCACGCTGCCTCTGAACGTACAGCACACATAGTCCCCGGCCACCGCCGCTCCCTCCTCGTACGACGCCACCGGCACATACAGCTTCTCGTCGTAATAGACAGGCGTCCCAGTCACCATCGCAGTGAAGTGCTCATCCATCCGGCTCTGCCAAACTGCTTTCCCCGTGTCGAAGTCAAATGCCTGCACACCTCCGACATGATCACCGAAAAAGATCAGCTCTTTTCCGCCCGCAGCTCCAATAGTGATCCCGCTTCGCGCGCCCACGGGAAGTTCCGCCGCCCAGTAGGTGCAACCGCTCTGTGCATCGAGCGAGTAAAGCAGGTTCCCGCCCGCGACAATGATCCGCCCGTTATAGACAACCGGCTGCGAGCGCATCGAAGTCGCATTGGGCACCGCGAATGCCCACTTCAACGAGAGCTTCGTCGTATCGTTCGCCGTCAGTTGCGCGGCTCCGCCGGATTGAAACCGGCGATTCGCAACTCCCCCGCCCCACGACGTCCACGCAGCCATCGTATCCAGTCCCGTCACACCATTCTTGGGGCAGGGATTCGTCAGATGATCCGGATCTATCATTGCGCTCGTCTTCCGCCCGAGCCACTGCGCAAGCACCACGCGATCGCCATGCGACATCGCGGCAGCTTGCTTCCGCATTACTCCATTTTCCAGGATGCCCAGAATCGCGTGGCTCGTAAGGTCCTGCATCTGCGATCGCGGTGGCAGCCGAACCGTACCGCTCTCGTGACACGACGCGCACCGCATCTTGTAGAGATTCGCCCCTACACCGTCCGCATTCTCGGCTGTTAAAACAACGGGGCCCAATAGAAATAGCAAATAAATAATCTTCAACATCCATGGACTTAGATGCACCACCCCCTGACTTGTCACGAGCATGCTCGCCCACTCGTCAACTGGTCCCCTCGTCCCCTACTCCCTGCTCCTATTCCTAATCCCTCATTCCCTGCTCCCGCCTCCCCTACAATCTCCCCATGTCCTCCGACTACCCCGGCTACGAACAGGCCGCAGCCATTGTCGCTCAGCATGCGCGCTCCATCTTCGAGCGCAGGCAACCGCAGCGCGAACAGATCGCACTCGCCTCAGCAGCCGGACGAATACTTGCCTCTCCTCTCCGCGCCGACGAAGATCAGCCCCCATTCCCTCGCTCGACACGCGATGGCTATGCCTGCCGCGCCTCCGAAGCCTCCGCGCACCTCGCTCTTCCCGTCGCTGGAACCACTCACGCAGGCGAGGCTCCCGCTGGCCCCCTTCCCCACCAGTCCGCATGGGAGATCATGACCGGCGCACCCGTCCCCGAAGGAGCCGACTGCGTAGTCATGCTCGAACACATCGAGAAATTCGGAACCGCAATCAAGCTGGCTTCATCACGAGCCATCGCACCGGGAGAGAACATCGTCGCCAGAGGAGCGCAGTCCCGCCGCGGCGATCAGATCCTCGAACCCGGCGTTTCGATCGGCCCCGCGCAGATCGCCCTCGCCGCTTCCTGCGGTTATTCCACGATCGAAGTCTTCGCGCGCCCGCGCGTCGCCATCCTCACCACTGGCGACGAGCTCGTTTCCATCAACGCCACACCCGGTCCCGGCAAGATCCGCAACTCCAATGCTCCGATGCTCGCCACTCTCGTCGCAAAATACGGCGCTGAACCCATCGTGCTCCCCACCGCAGCCGACACCGCGGAAGCGCTCGACTCTGCCCTCGAACAGGCCGCCCAGGCTGACATCCTTCTCATCTCTGGTGGGGTCTCCGCCGGCAATCGCGACCTCGTCGAACCATCGCTCTCCCGGCTCGGCGCTCAATTCCATTTCACCGGCGTCAAGATTCAGCCCGGAAAACCGCTCGTCTTTGGCGAGATTCCACGACGCCGGGGCCAGCAGAGCGCTCAAGTATTCTTTGGCCTGCCAGGCAATCCCATCTCCTCGGCCGCAACGTTCCTGCTCTTCGCCGTTCCCATAATCGCCTCCCTTGCCGGAAGCAGAGAGGTTCACCCTCGCTTCGTCCTCGCCCAACTCGCGCGCGATACTGACCGCAAGGCCAAACCCGGTCTCACGCGTTTCCTCCCTGCCCTCTGCACGTTCAATTCTTCCGTGAATAAACTCCCACTCGTCGAGACTGTTCCCTGGCAAGGTTCCGGCGACCTCACTGCATTCGCCCGATCCAACTGCTTCCTCGTCATCCCCGAAGACGCATCCCACCTCGAAAACGGATCCACCGTCCGCATCCTGCTACATTGAAGAATCAACAAGGTCGGGTGCCGCTGAGCGTGCCCTGAGCCAGCCGAAGGGTCCCTCGCTCTGGGGACCGGGGATTGATGAAGAAACTCAGAATGTCCAACAAATCAAAACCTCCAAAGCTCTCCCACTATGACGCCTCCGGCGCCGCGCGCATGGTCGACGTAAGTGCCAAACAATCCTCGCGCCGCACTGCGACAGCTTCCTCCTTCATCGAGCTCTCCGCCGCCGTTCTCTCTGCGCTCCCCAAGAACCCCAAAGGCAATCCCCTCGAAGTCGCCCGCTTCGCCGGAATCCAGGCCGCCAAGCGCACCTCCGAGCTCATCCCCATGTGTCACCCTCTGCCGCTCACTCACGTGGACGTGGAAGCCACTATCGCCGACAACGGAGTAGCCATCCGCGCCACCGCCGCCACCACCGGGCAAACCGGAGTGGAGATGGAAGCCCTCACCGCCGCCACCGTCGCCGCCCTCACCGTCTACGACATGACCAAGGCGCTCGACAAATCCATCGTCATTCGCTCCATCCAGCTCGAACAAAAATCCGGCGGCAAATCGGGCGACTACAACCGCAGCAAGTGAGAGCTCTCTAGCCTCAAATCTCTGGCTGACGCGCTGCCTTGCAATCGCTGCGAAGCGGCGCTGACTTGCTACTTGAATAAGCCAGATGCTGCAGCATCCGCGTCGAAGGACCCTGCCCTGTGTTTCAATGTCCCCATGATGCTCCGCCTAATCCCCAAGGTCTTCTATGACACTCTTGAAGAGGGACTCGACCTCTTCGTCAACTGTCTCGGCTTCGAAGTCCGCTACCGCGACGAAGACCTCGCGGTCGTAGAGCGCGACGGCGCAAAAGCCTACGTTGTTGCCAGCCCAGAATTCGCCGCAAAAGACCGCCCCGAAATCGCTATCGAAACCGACAATATCCAGGAACTCTACGATGAGATCAAAGCAAAACGCCCTCTCATGCTGCATCCCAACGGCAAGGTCATTCAGAAGAAGCCCTGGGGCGCTCTCGAGTTCGCCGTACTCGACAAAAGCACCGTCTGCATCGTCTTCCGCCAATGGTGAAATCTCAAGTCGGCACTCTCGGATTCCCGAGTGGATCACCGCCCGGGTATCCTGAACCGTGGTCGCCGCATCCTCCCCGCTCGCAGATCGTCCGTCATGGAAACGGCGGCTCCCATTCCTAAAACTCCGGCCCATTCGTCTCCAATCCATCCGCCCCCGCTCCGTCCTGATCGGCATCGCCGCCACTCTTGCTCTCGCATGGGCCCTCGCCGCCATCTCCCTCATCGCCCTTCGCTGGATTGACCTGCCCACCACTGCGGTCCACATGCAGCGCCGCTTTCAGGCAATCGTCCATGGCGCGCCCTATCACAAGCGCTACCGTTTCATCCCGATGAATCAGATTTCGCCTGAGCTTCAGCACGCCGTCGTCGCCGCGGAAGATGCCCGCTTCTACCAGCATCACGGCTTCGATTGGCACGAAATACAAATCGCCGCCGAAGACGACCTTGAAGGAACGCGCAGCCGCGGAGCTTCCACCATCACCCAACAACTCGTTAAAAACCTCTTCTTCGGCACGGGACGCTCCTATCTCCGCAAGGGCGCGGAGTTCGTCCTCGTGCCCGTCGCCGAACTCGTGCTCAGCAAGCGGCGCATTCTGGAGCTCTACCTCAACGTTGTCGAATGGGGACCCGGCATCTACGGCGCCGACGCAGCCGCCCGCTATCACTACCAGGCCTCCGCTCGCAGCCTGAACCGCGATCAGGCGGCAAAGCTAGCCGCTGTGCTTCCGTCTCCGCTTCGCCGCCGCCCTGCACGCATGACTCGCTACAGTTCGCTCATCCAGGAACGCATGCGCCAGATGGGTTGGTAGCTTCTGGCCAATCCGATCGGACCGCAAGCAGGAATACTGCGGCGTCCGTAGGGCCGCACGAAACATCCGGAGAGGACTACTGAATCAGGCTTCGGAAGTTTGGGTCGTCTGTAGTTCGGCGAGATGCTGCAGCAAAAAATCCGGGTGAACGGGTTTGGCGAAAACCTCAAATGGCGTCTCGCCTCTGTCCACCAGCTTTGCCGTCTCCGGGTGGCCCGAAAACAGAACGATCCGGCACGAAGGACGTTGCTGCACGATCATGGACGCAGCTTCGATGCCGTTCAAGCCACCGAGCATCACGTCGAGGATTGCAACGTCCGGCAGAAAAGTCGACACAATCGCAACTGCCTCTTCGCCCGAGTGGACTGCGACCGCTTCGTACCCCTTTGTTTGAAAGATGCGGGCAAGAGTATCGGCGATGCTGGACTCGTCGTCCACGACGAGAATTCGTTGAACGGGGTGCGGCATGGATGACCTCGACCGGGGGCCCGTGGTGAGTTTTGTTCCTAGGTATTGCGTCGATCCTGGATTCGGATGGAAGCAGTCACAACAGGTCGGGGGGTCCCGGGACGCGGCCTGGGCGGTTGGATCCACAAGCGGCGCAAAAAAATGCGCGGCATGAGATGTTCGATGCTCATCAAGGCCGGTAAGGTTGCCGGATAATACAAGCGGATTCTCACTGCGGTTGAGGGAGCCATGAGAGTAACTCATAAGGCTCATGCGGCGAGAACCTGTAATTACTCGAGATTCGGCCCTCGCTCCAATGCTTCAAGTTCGGCGATGCGTTCGCGGAGAATGCGCTTGAGATCGGCGCGGCTGGGGGTCTCAGGCGTGAGATCGGCTTCCAGGTTTTTGAGTGCGAACCTTAAGGCTTCGAGCAGAGGCTTGTCTGGCTGAATGCTCATAGCGAGACAATTTGTGCGTTGGAATGGTCAGGGTGCTTTAGGCGTTTGTGCTCGATGAAGAAGGTCGAGAGCCACAACACTAGATCAAAGGTGCTGCGCAGGTTGCTTGGCGCCTTGGGCATCTGCTCGCGGCATGCGGTGCACATCGCCGTGACTGGACGCATTTCACTGTCATGGTGAACGCGAGTTCTGGCTTCACGGTTCAACTCCAGCAATGCTCCTGGGGCTGCTTTACCCTGTAGCTCTCCAAGTTGAAGCAAAGCAGCCTCCAGCACTTCTAGGCGATAGAGGAGAAGCCGATTGAGGTCAGAGTTATGAGAGCAGATGGCCGAGTCGGATTCTGACACGTCGCCTGGAAATATCACGCGGGACACGAACAAAAAGCCAGATTTTGTCCACATGATCTGACGATGGTCGCATGAGTTGCAGGGGTGAGATGTGCGGCGTGTCACACCACGCATCTGCTTGAGAGGAGAAGCGAATCGTGACGGCCTATTTGTTAGAAGGAGCATTGAAAGCACAGCAAGCTCTGCGAAAGGCCGCTGGCCTGGGAGACGAGCAATTTCCGGTTGAGGGCTTTGTGCGCATGATCAGCGATCAGGACGAAGCGCTACGCAAATCTCCGAGAAAGCCACGGCCAAATCGCCGCCGAAATCAGCCAGGCAAATTCAAGTATCCGTATCAGCGGAGCGGAGATCGCCAGCAACTATGCGGAACCTGAACAGCGGCATTGACCCGCATTTCACGCAAGCCATCTGGTCTAGGAAGTCTCCGCAAAGTTAGACGAAGGATCTAACCCTGCTGCTGAAACGCCGGAACAGGTGTGAAGGTGCCCACAATGCCCAGGAATTCACCAGCGGCATTATGCAGCGGCGTTCCCTGAACGCTTACAAAAGTGGCGGTACCGTCGAATCGCCGCAGACGGAATCGGAACGGACTCTTGTTGCCGCCTTGCTTCGAGTCAAAGAGTTGCTGCGCCGCAGGCACGTCTTCAGGGAAGACGAAGGTGAAAGAATCGAGACCGAGGATAGCGGCCGAGGGCGCTCCCAAAATCTCAGCCATCACCTCGCTCACAAAAACGGTCGTGCCGTTTTGATCGATGATCCAGAGACCGTCTTTAATTTCACGTGCTTTTTCGGACATCGAAAATGATGGTATCCCATGGCGCTAAAACGCACTATCTAGTGCGAATTTTTAGCTGCACGGGCGAGACGGCCCTATCCGCAAACAAATTCGATCCGACTGCGCCTAAGGCTTCGCTGGTGCCGGCGGATGATCGTGATCTTCCTTCGGTGGAACGAACTCCGGAGGATGTACATGCCCGCGATGGCACGTTCCGCATGAAAGCCCTGCCTCTTCATGCTCGTGATCCTTGCCGTGATGATCCTCGTCCTTGATCTTGCTCAGGTAGTTCTTGTTGATGTCCTGCACCATGCGTAGCATCAGCCGCGCCGTGTTCTTCTCCGGCTTTGAGTCATCGGCAAAGTTCAGCGCGGGATGCCCATTCGGCATCTTCCGGTTTGGGTCGACGGTATGACACGTCGTGCACTCGGTGCCCAGCTCTCCGGCCCACTTGTGCATGATTTCGTGTATCTGCTCACCGGTGGTGTTTTTAGGCAGCACTTTCAGATTGGTTGGCGCAGGGGCAGGAGGATGATGGTGCGCCCCTGCCGGTTGCGATGGGTGATCCTGGGCGACAGCCGTCAGGCAGAATGCAGCGGCGGCAACAACGATGAGCAACGGGGAAGCGATCTTCAAGCGCGACGACCTCGCAGGTTTCAATTTGACAGCTATTGTATCCGCGAGACTCGGCTTGCGTAAGTTGATTATTTCGATTGCCATTGCTCCAGCTTGCGGGGCCCCGATACACACGCGTTCCCGCGCACCGCAAATCGCAGCGGCAGATCAACTGCATGCTTGATCCCGATCCGTGGCGTGACGACCACATCCACGTCGGGAAATCCATCGTCTCTTACCTGCAGCGCTGACTCCTCGCTCGTAACATCCAGCCCGTTGTGTCCCGGCCGTGTCAGCCCCAGCGCAAGGCACAGTCGGCTGGGCCCGCCCGAAATCATGCGCAGGGACGCATCCTCTCCAAGCCCTCGATTCCGCGCCATCTCCGCGACTCCCATCACCGGCTCGAGTGCCCGCAACAGCAGGCACCCAGCCAGCCCCTCCTTCTCGCAGGAGATGTTCATGCAGTAGTAGAGCCCATAGATGGAGTAGACATACGCATGCCCCGCAGGCCCGAAAAGCACCAGGTTCCTCGGCGTCCGCCCCCGGTAAGAGTGAGCCGCCGGATCCGGCGGATTGTTATGAGGCCCCAGGTAGGCCTCCACCTCTACAATCCGCCCCGTCAGAACCTCACCCGAATCCACCGAAACCAGCAGCTTTCCCAGCAGCCTGGGTGCCACGCGCTCCGGCGGCTCCTCGAAGAATGCCCTCCGGATCAGCCGCCCGGGAATCTCCGCTTGCCGACGGGCCCTCACTTCTGCTTCTTGTTCCAATCCTTCAGCAGCGCAAGCACCTCTTCCGCATGACCCTCCGGGGTCACCTTCGGGAAGATATGTAGGAGCTTCTGGTCCGGCCCGATCACGAAAGTCGTCCGCTCGATACCCCAGACCTTCTTGCCATACATGTTCTTCTCCTTCATCACACCAAACTGATTGCAGACTTTCTCGTCTACATCAGCAAGGAGTGTGTATGGAAGGTCGTACTTGGCCTTGAACTTGGCCTGGGCCTTCGGCGTGTCACGCGAGATGCCGAGCACCACCGCACCCGCAGCCTGGAGTTTTTTGAAGGTGTCGCGGAAGCCGCAGGCCTCGATCGTGCAGCCCGGAGTATCAGCGCGCGGATAAAAGAACAGCACCACCGGCCTGCCCTTGTAGTCGGATAGGCTGACTGTCTTGTCTTCGTCCGTCTGCAAGGTAAAATCGGCGACCTTCTGGTTCACTTCCATGGGAGTTTCCTCGTATCGTCAGTATGGTGAATAAATCTTTCGCAGTTCTGTTTCGATTGCATTATTTCCGAGAGGCACGCCGCGTGTCATCGCCTCGCTCGAATGCCGCTTCGATTCAGCGAGCGTCGACGGCTCTCCTCCTGGGTCTGATTGCCGCCGCAGCCATCGCACAATACCCCGGCCAGATTGAAAAAAAGTCCAAGGACGCCCCCACTCTCCGTGCCGTTGCAGTGCTCGAATGGACGGGCGACCTCGGCAAGCCGAAGAAAAGCCGCCTCGTCCCCATCACCATATACGACGGCCAGACCCTCCATGATGCCGGCATCTACCTCGCACGTCCCCACCCTCTGGCCCTCGCCGGCGAAGTCGAGTACGAGCTCCAGAAGAATGGCTCACCCATCGGCCTCTTCGACATCAAGAATGCCGCCCAGGAGATGGGAATGTGGGTCGGCTATGGCTCGTGGAAAGCCACGCCCTCCGCGAAGCCCGCGCCGCCCAAACCAGTCGTGGACACCGGTTTCGATGCCAACGATGACAAGCCCGTGCTCCATCGCAAACACAGCGATTCCGGCGACAAGTCCGGCTCCGCTTCCACTGCCTCCGGCCCCTCGCCTGACCCCGATCGCCCGACGCTCCACAAACCGAAAGACGAAGACGCCAACGCCACACCTGCTCCTGCCGCTGACCCGGACCGTCCTACACTCCACAAAGAGAAGCCTGCCGGCGACTCGAACAACCCTGTCCTCCATAAACACGCTGACACGGACAGCGATGGCGACCACGCCAGTTTCACTGACCCGGACCGTCCAAAGCTCATGCGAGGTAAGCAAAGTGGCGGCGCCGGCCTCGAAGTGCTGCCCAGCCTTCTGGGGTTCCCGCCCGAGATGGACCAGGCCGTTGCCGTATCCGATTCCAAGTCACGTCCCGAACATACCTGGGAGTTCAAGTGGGCGAACCCCGGTGACGAAGACAAGATGAAGGCCGCCCTGGAAGACGTTGCGCGCACAGCCCTGAGCCTTAAGACCCCACCTCCGCCGCCCGCAACCCGTCGCGCCACGGCACGAAAAACCGCTAGGACTGTCTCTCCTCCCAAACCGCCCGAACTCGTAGACGAAAAATTCCGCGTCTTCGAGCTCGCATACGGAGCTGGCGCAACCATGGTTCTTTCCGCCCACGACGGCGGTCCCGAGAAGAGCCGAAAATCAGTGACCTTGATCGCTCAGCCTGACCTCTACGGCAATCCACTGATTCTGCTCAAAAACGTTACCGATCCCGCCCACGCGGACGAAACTCCTCAGTTGCGGCTCGTGGACGCAGTCGACGCCCTCGCCGACAATCGAGGAGAGTTGCTCTTTGAACTTCGCGGATCGACCCAGCGGCAGTTCGCCCTCTATCGCATCCTGCGGGGCACCGCCGAAAAGATCTTCACCACCGGCGGGGGCGAGTTCGGTGCTGCTGCCGGCGAGTAGCCACAAGCTTTGCCATCACAACACTTACCTGAGCTGAAGCTGCAAAACGGCAAGCAAATAAATGATATTTTTCGCCCTGCCAACAGTGCTTAGTAACTTTCGTGACAATCATCACCGGTTTGATCCTACAAACCCCTTGCCTCCTATACAATTCAGGAAGAAAGTGGCAGTAGTAGCAGCAGATTTCAGGGAGATCCACCTCGAGGCCTGCAACTGACGGCGACGCAACCATTCGGGTCTTTTCCGCCTCTACTTGTCGGGAAAGCAAAAGTTCCGGTAGCGGCGGCCCTCCAATAGGCTGACACGTCATCCCTCTCTGGTTTTCTAGCAAGCACCCTCTTCAAAGGATTTAGCAACGAATGGCGTCAGTTTTGACCGCACCATCCCCCGACCGCTCTACCCAGCCATCCACTGAGGAACTCACGGGTTCGCACGAAGCAAAGCCTAGAATCGCTAACGACGTGGCTGCCCGCGATCTCGTCCAGCTCGGCCGCGCCGCCACCGTCAAAGAGGGTCTTAACTGGATCACGCTCGTCACGGTAATTATCTTCCACATCGGTGCCCTGGCTGCATTCTTCTTCTTCAGCTGGCAGCGCCTGGCCGTCATGGCCATCCTCTACGTTCTGGCCATCAATGTGGGAATCGGTATGTGCTATCACCGCCTCCTTACCCACCGCGGCTACCAGACCCCCAAGTGGATCGAATACATCATGGCCGTTTGCGCCACCATGTCGCTCGAAGGCGGACCGATCTTCTGGGTTGCCACCCATCGCATCCATCACCAGAACAGCGACCACGAAGGCGACCCGCACACCCCGCGCGAAGGCGGATGGTGGGCACATACGGGCTGGATCCTCTTCGGCGAGGCGCTCCACTCGAAGACCAACATCCTCAAGCGGTACTGCCCTGACCTCTATCGCGATAAGTTCCACGTTTGGCTCAGCAAATACCACTGGCTTCCCATCACCGCCAGCGGACTTGCCCTGGTTGCGGGTGGCTGGTACCTGGGCGGCTGGAAGAGCGCGCTCGGTATGGTTCTCTGGGGCGTCTTCCTTCGCGTAACCCTCGGTCTCCACGCCACGTGGCTCGTCAACTCCGCTACGCACCTGTGGGGCAGCCGCCGCTTCGAAACCCGCGATGATTCACGGAACAGCTGGTGGGTTGCGCTTCTCACCGGCGGCGAGGGCTGGCACAACAATCACCACGCGCATCCAGTTTCCGCGCGTCATGGACTCAAGTGGTACGAGCTCGACCCGAACTTCTGGGGCATCTGGCTGCTCGCGAAGCTTGGCCTGGCAAAGAAGATTCAGGTAGCCAAATTCGATCCCGCCGATCCCAAACCGGCAGGTCTATAGTCTCCGAATCAACTTAAGTACAAGGAACGGCCATTCGCACAGAATGGCCGTTTCCTTTTGTGCCCCGCGTTCGAAAGAAGAAGACCCTCACGACACTACTCCAACAAGCCGCTGAAGTGAACGTCCTCGCAGCTTCCATCCATCGCAGTCAATCCGCCTCAGAGTTGCTAAGCTTGGAATCAGAAATCGAGGCTCGCTCTGGGCGAGCTCAATTCCGAAGGGGTCCGAGTCAACATGAGTAGCGCAAGGCGAGTTGCGGTTGTCACCGGTGGGGCCCAGGGAATCGGTCGCCGCACTTCAGAGGTGCTCGCCGAACGCGGTCACTCCATCGCCATCATCGATCTCCAGGAAGCGCAGGCCACAGCCCTGGCCGTCGAAAAACACGGCGTCGAGGTACTCTGCTTCACAGGCGACATCTGCAGCGAACAGGTCGTCGAGGATTTTGCTCGGAAGGTTATCGAGCGCTTCGGCCGCGTCGACGTGCTCGTGAACAACGCGGGAATCAGCTTGATCAGCCCAGCGGAAGACACCTCTGCGGCAGAATATCGCCGCGTGATGGAGGTCAATCTTGTGGCGCCTTTCCTCCTCGCGCGCACATTCGGCCGCAAAATGCTGGAGCAGAAAAAAGGATCGATCGTAAACGTAGCCTCCATCGCCGGCCTCGTAGCGGTGTCAGACCGCGCAGCCTACAACGCATCCAAGCACGGCCTCGTCGGACTCACGCGCACTCTCGCCGCAGAGTGGGGTGGCCGCGGCGTAAGGGTCAACGCCGTTTGTCCCGGCTGGGTAAAGACCGAGATGGACGCAGCCGATCAGGCCCGCGGTACCTACACCGATGCCGACATCACGCAGCGCGTACCCATGGGCCGGTTCGCTGGTCCCGACGATGTTGCACGAGCAATTGCGTTTCTAGCCGATGAAACCCAGAGCGCCTTCGTCAACGGCCACACCCTCACCGTCGATGGAGGGTGGAGTTCCGATGGGAGCTGGGAATCCGTCCGCCTGAGTAAACGGTGAACGAAGATTGAAATCCGTTGATGGAAACTAACCGAGCTTTGCTCCCGCCATCTTTTCCAGGATTGCGATTGGAGACGACTCGCGTGTCACCATCGCTCCCGGATCGACGAGAAATGTCTGCTCCAGCGCATATTGCCCGCCCAGAACAGCATGAGGCACTGTCTCCGTGTAGACCATCCAACTCGAACCAGGCGCGAATTGGACTTCTTCGCGTACACAACGTGCCTGGAACTCGGAGTCTTCCTTCATCGTGTTGTGCAGCCTCATCATGAACTCGTCGTATGGCCCGCGCTTCCATTGCGGAATGAGCGTCGAGAGACCGGTCGCCTGCGCCAGCTGCTTACCCGCCCGCGCAACTTGGCTATCGGAATGCGGAATCGCAAGCTTGCCCGGAGTGAAATTGCCAACCACGCGGCCAAACGGTTCACCGATCACCCAGTCGCGCGTTCGCGACGGATGGATGTTATGAAAGAACCGCAATATCCGCCAGCCTTTGGTTGGCCGTGTCGGAAATGCGTCAGTATGCAGCAAGTCGTTCCGGCGGCGAACGGGCAGATCACGTCCCTTTTCTTCGAGGGGACGAAAGCTCGCATAGTCCAGCCGCCAGCGACGCTCGTACGGTGCGAGAAAGCCGGAAAGGAACGTCTCGATGCTCTTCGAATAGCGCCGCATCACCTCGTGCATGCGGGCGACCTCAGCCGGCAGCGCCGACTTCTCATCCACACCACTCAGCTTGTCTCGAGCCGGCTTGTACGCGATGTTCTTATGCAGGCTGCTCGATGTCTGCTGCTGGCCGAGAAGAAAGGTCAGGTCGTCAGGCGGAATCGGAACCGGCGTCTGCGGAAAGTAAAGTACCTCGCCTGCCTCCAGGCGCGAGCACCACGTACGAATCTGGTCGATGTTCGGAGACCCAAGCGACTCCGAAGATATGGTCTGGACCGGCATGCAACGATCCTACTTGCGAAACTTGGCTCGAATCCACAAGGTTGCGAACAGGGGCAGCGCAATCAGGAGGGTGACGCTGGCGACCGGCAGTCCGACCAGGAGATAACTATCGGCGTAGTTCACGCTGTGATGACCTGCCAGGTTCCAGGTAAGCAGCCCGAAGATGGCAAGCGTCGTCGTCAGAAAGAACGCAAAGAAAGCCGCCGCAAAAGCGAGCAGCAGGCTTTGAAACAGGCTGAAACCTTCCAACGGAAAACCGAGAAACGTTCCGCCAGGATGGTCTTCGGTATGAGCGGAATGCATCGTGGAGGGGACCTCTCTCGTCTAGAATACAGTTTTATGCCAAGCAGCACGCAAATCGAGCTATGGCCCGCCGAGAGGGTCGCAGCGAAGGTCCTGATGCTTCGTGCGGCCAACGGTCTTAGCTATGCGCCGTGGGGCGAGACCCGCATGGGTGAGACCGACTTGGAACGCCTGGTGGGCGCAGTGCCTGCCGCGATGGCTCCCGCTCTGAAGAGTCGCGCGTACTACTTTGTTCCGCTTGCGATCGCAGACACTGGCGAGACTCTCGTCGCGCCCTCATACACAGTCGAGCTAGGCGACAGAGCAGTCTGCCATCGCAATGCTTCCTTCGGAGCCACAGAAGCTGTGTTTCTGTCGACACGCCTTGTCGAAGATCGATTCGGGCTGGCATTTGAATTCTTTATCAACGTGGCGCATAACTTCGTAGATGCAGCCGGAGTACCGGAGAGCTTCTCGCAGTTGGCTTGGTCCCAGGCCGATGCCCAGGTGAGAGGAGAAACCAGTCAGGATGCATGGGAGTCCCGTCGGCGAGCCCAGGACACGAACGGGAAGAAGACGATCGACGAACGCGCGCGCAGCACTTTCTATGACGCGTCCTTCTCCGATGCCCTTGCCATCTACATGCTGTCGCTCGCCGTTGACTTCGACTATCACGACCTGAGAGAGCGCGAATACCCCTTGCTTGCCGCGCCAGCTCTGGCCGAACGACTGAGGCATGTCGCCGGCTTGTTCCCGCCTAACTCGGGATACGAATTTCAGATCCTCTATCGCCGCAAAGGCTGAATCCTCGCCTGCTAGACTCGGCGAGCGCTAACCCTTTAGTGAAAAGTATTCCAGCCTATGTCGGCCAGCATGGCCCTACCTACAACCAGTGCAGTCACGATCAGCGCCGCCAGAACGCAGGTCCAGAATCCCATCCGGCTGAAGGGAATGAATAGAACGCTGTCTCTACCCGCGAAATTGATGCCTGCCTGATCGGGCAGAAGCGCCTGCACAGCCACTGCAATCAGAAAACCGGCGGCCCAGACGAGGGCGATTCTGAAAGAGAGCTGAAGGGTGATGTTCATCATCGAGTTCGATGGCTCCTTTCTGGTGAGGCTTTGGATCTGCTTCGTTTCCCGCCCTTGAAAGGACGCGGAAGGCTCGGTATTGGCTGCCTCCTGACCCGGCTTTACCGAACAACAGTGCAACGATACAATCGGAAGAGACCCCTGCTCAGGCGCATCTGTGTGCCAGTTCGCAGCGGCCCATCTCTTTAGCCGACGTAGCTCAGTTGGTAGAGCAGCTGATTCGTAATCAGCAGGTCATCGGTTCAAGTCCGATCGTCGGCTCCATCGCCTTCAAACACTACTGCCCCTAAACCTTAGACACCGCGGGGCGCGAGTCCGGGCAATGTCTCCACGTTTCCGATTTGCCGCCAGGTGGATGTGTCCGGAGTCCGCCGTCAGTCCCTCTGCAGAAGCACTTTGAGCTCAGTCAAGAGGCTATCGCGCAGGTATTGCAAGTGCGGCAGCCTCTCGAGTGCATCCATCATCCGGCCCTGCAGCTTGCAGTCGATAACCTCGCTGCCGCAGGCATGGAGCTCCTCGTGAAGATCTGAGACTTTGCGGAAGAGTTCCAGGCGGCCGTCGGCAGCAACGTTCTCCGTCGCCATCCAGGCGCCCAGGCGGCATTGGGTGATGTCCAGCGATGGCGAAACGCGGCGCATGCCGTGGAGATAAGCCTCGATGGCGCTCACCCAGGCCGTGTGCTCGGCGCCAGCATATAGGAGTGGACGATCCACCGGATTGAGCGCGGAGACCTTCGACCATCGCGGATCCGGGGTCCAGGACGCCAGCCATGCCGGAAGTTCGGTCGGCGGCATCGGGGCGGCAATTCCAAAGCCCTGCGCGATTTTGCACCCGAGACGAAGCAGAAGAATGCCTTGTTCGACAGTCTCCACCCCTTCCGCAATCGCCTCGCGTCGAAACGCCGACGCAAGACCCAGCATGCCCTCGACAATCGTAAGATCTTCCGGATCGTCGAGCATGTCGTGCACAAAGCTCTGGTCGATCTTGAGAACGTCAACGGGGAGCCGTTTCAGGTAAGCGAGTGAGGAGTAGCCGGTCCCGAAATCATCCAGAGCGAAGGAAACACCAAGTTTTCCGCAGGAGTGGATTACCTGGGATACCTGCGCCATATCCGGAAGGGCCGTGCTCTCCAACACCTCGATCTCGAGTCGTGACGGATCGATGCCTCGATGCGCAGCCAGAATCGCATTGAGCCTGGAAGAAAACTCCGCATGCTGCAGCTGCTGCGCCGAAATATTGACGCTCACCGGAATATCGAGGCCCGCTGCCTTCCAGGTTTCGAGTTGCTTCAGCACGCTATCGATCACCCATTCCCCGATCTCGAGGACAAGCGGGTGCCCCTCGACAACAGGAAGGAACTGCGAAGGCAGCAATAGTCCGCGCTCCGGATGCCTCCAGCGGATAAGCGCTTCCGCACCATGTATCGCGCCCGTCGCGAGGTTCATCTTCGGCTGGTAGTAGAGAACGAACTCATTCCGGTCGAAAGCACGCCGGATCCGTTCCAGATCCTCGTGGTGTCCGCGCACCGACTTGTCGAGATGAGAGTCGAAGACGGTGTACCGGTTCTTGCCTTCGATCTTCGATTGATAGAGTGCCTGCCCAGCCTGGCGCAGCAGTTGATCGGGGTCAACCTCTTCTGGCTGCGGGTAAAACGCGATCCCGGCACTGGCTGAAAGGCTTACCTGCTCGTTGCCGATTCTTACCGGCTGCGAGGCAAGGTCTAGGAGCTGCTGCACGACCGGCAGTGTCTGATCGGGATTGTCCTGGTCGGAGAGAACAACGATAAATTCGTCGCCTCCAAGACGTGAAAGCGCGCCATTCTCGCGAAGCGCGAGCTTGATGCGGTGAGCGATCGTCGTCAGTATCCCGTCCCCCGCAGCGTGTCCGTACTTGTCATTGATGATTCTGAAGCCATCCAGATCCAGGCAGACCACCGCGAGAACAGCACCGCGGCGCGCCGTCAGTGCCATCGAGTGATAGAGCCGGTCGCGGAGAAGAGTCCGATTCGGCAGCCCGGTGAGGATGTCGTATTCCGCGATCCGCCTCAGCGCCTGTTCGTGCTCCTTGTTCGCCGTGATATCGCAGAAGAGCGCTACGTAACGCTCGATCCTGCCCGACTTGTCCCGCACTGCATTGATCGTGAGCATTTCCGCAAAGACACGCCCGTCCTTGGCTCGATTCCATATCTCGCCTGACCAGTGTCCTGTCTCCACAAGATCGCTCCACATGTTGTCGTAGAACTCTCTGCCATGGCGGCCAGACCGAAGCAGGTTCGTGCTGCGTCCAACTGCTTCCTCTCTGGAATAACCGGTGATCCGGGTAAAAGCCTCATTGACATCGAGGATCTTGCCTTCAGGATCCGAAATAACGATGCCTTCCGATGCGTGGGTAAAAACGCTCGCTGCAAGCTCCAGTCGAGATTCGGATTGCTTCCGGCTTGTAATGTCTTCGCTGAAGATGACGATGCCTCCAACGGCGCCCGCGCCGGTAAGCCAGGGTCGTACCTCCCAGCGAAGCCACTGCACTTGCCCGTCGGCGCGCTCGAAGAAATCTTCGTCGTTCTTCAGGGTTTCGCCGCCCAGAGCACGGCGATGAATCGAAACCCACCGGGCAGGTATCTCCGGGAAAATGTCGTAATGCGAATGACCGATGATCTCCCGGCCTTCCAACCCGAATGAATCCATCCAGCGCCGGCTGGCAGCGATATACCGCATATCGCGATCAAACATGGCCAGCGCGGCTGGCGCGTGCTGTATGAAGAGATCGAGCAGCTCTTCATTCTGTCGGAGATCGGCTTCGACACCCTTCCTTTCAGTGATGTCTTGAATGGTCCCCCGCATGATGATTGGGGATCCGCCTTCATCGAAATCGAAAAGCCCGCGGCCGTGAACCCAGCGTCGAGCATGATCGAGCTGCCGGACAATGCGGTACTCCTTGTCGAAGAAGGAACGAAGCTGCACAGCAGCCGAAAAGTGCGATGACATCATCTCGCGGTCATCGGGATGAACAATGTTCAGCCATCCCTCAACCGTGCGGAGGTGTTCCGGACCTATCCCGAATATCTCGTCAAGTACATCCGAAGACGACCAGATCATCGTCCTCAGGTCGAGCACATAGGAGCCGATACCGGCGATACGCTGGGAATCCTGCAGAGAGCGTGCAAGGTCGCGAAGGGTTCGCTCGCCGTCGCTGGTCGGGATCTGGTCTTTCATTGGCCCTGGCCGCCTACCAACGCGGAACGTCTGTAAAGGGGTGACGGCAGAAAAATAGCACAGTCACGGAATCAACAGAAAGATGGTTTTTTGCTCAGGGCCTAATCCATCCGGAGGAAGGGTCCGTTTCAGAACAGAACCGGCAACGCCGATTGGGTTGCCGCCCTGCCTTTGCACCGGAAGTGATGCGTAAACAACAGCATGGAACCAAATGAGGTACCAGTTATCCACGCACTTTTTCATACAAGAGTGTTTCATCCCGCTTATCCACGCATATTCTTGGCATAATCCAAGCTGTTAAGTGACTTCCGGAATATCTGCCAAAGCCCGCATGGCACATCAAGTTAAGGCGGCGGGCCGAAACGGGGCAGGAAAAACGGAAAGCATGGAGAGAGCGGTTCCCGCTGATCCGAGTGGCAAGTGCAGGAGCAGAAATCGGAAATCGAAACATGAACCGAGTGCGCTGCCTGAATCTGACTGGGAGAACAAACGCCGGAGCATTCAAAGAGTGACCAGCTTTAGCCGCCAGGATGTACAGAGAATTCTGCAGATCAGCTCCCGCCAGTTGCAAGGATGGGAAAAGGCCGGGCTGATCTCTCCCCGTGAAGCCTACACCTTCCAGGATCTCGGCCAACTCAAGACGCTGCGTTCTCTGCGTGAGAACGACATCCCTGCCGCTTCGATCCGGCACTCGATCGCTGCCATGCAGGCCGTTGCGGGCCTGTCCAATCCACTTCAGCAGGCCTCGCTCGTTCGCTCCGGCAGCCGCCTCGCATTTCGGGTAGATGGCGCCATGGTCGATCCAATTCGACGGCAACTCATGTTCGACTTCGAACGCATGGAGAACAAAGCCGTCGTCAATGCCGCTGTTCGAACACTACGGCAGGTGCACCTGCCCTCCCGGGGTGTCCCCGAATTATTCGTAGCGGCCGTGCAGGCCGAAGAAGCTGGAGAAAAGCAACGGGCCATCTCCTTGTACGAGGAGATGCTCAGGCTCGATCCGGAGTACGCACCGGGATACATCAACCTCGGTACAATCCACTTCCACCTGAAACACTTTGTTCGCGCCGAAGAGTTGTACCGGACCGCCACCCGGAAAGATCCCGGATACGTTCTGGCGTTCTTCGATCTCGGCAACGTCCTCGACGAGCTCGAACGGCCCGACGAGTCGATTGCCGCCTATCAAAGGGCCGTCGATCTGGCGCCGCGATATGCCGACGCCCACTACAACCTAGCTTTGGCGTTTGAACGCAAAGGCGAGAAGCGGGCGGCCCTGCGCCACTGGCACTGCTACGCGCGGCTGGACAAGCAGGGACCGTGGGCCGAGCATGCCCGGGGTCAGATCCGCAAGCTGCTGGAAACGGAGAAGCTTGCGATCGCATGGCGGGCGACAAAATTCATAGTGCCACGAAGGAGCATCGCTTCGATTCAGCTGGTCCCCCGGGTCGGCTGAGAACTCCGCGCAAAACCCCTCCAAGGCTGGGCCTGATCCGGCGCATCTCACAGCCGCTGTCGGCACTTAACCTTCTCCAGGAGCAGCCCATCCCAAAAGCCGTAATTCCAACTGCGCACACAACTTTCAAGCCACCTTTGTGTCTCTAACCAGAAGCAGAACCTCCCTGCCATGGAGAACTGCTGTTCTCAAGCGTTGCACCCGGGTTGCCAGCACTCCCCTTCCCGCAAGATTTGGACCTCCCGGCGGCTTGACTCTGGCGTGGCTCAAGCATGGGCCCGGCACGGAAGGCTCACGTCTGGTATCAATCGATCGTTCAAGGATGGATATGTTCTCAATGCTCTTTCCGAGTAGGAGTAGCTTTCTCCTACTCGTGCGCGCGGGTGCTTCCGCCCTGTTCATCATCTCGGCTGCGGCACAAACGCCGCCCGTCCGTATCAAAGGCGACATCAACAACTCGAACATGGTTCAGCTGAAACAGAACTCGATGTTGGCCGGATCTGCGGACATCGACTCCGGACGCATGCCCTCGAACACCAAGCTGAACGGAGTGAGCATCACGTTCAGTCGCTCAGCAGAGCAGCAGGCGGCGCTGGAAAAGCTGTTGGCCGCTCAGCAGGATCCCGCGTCTCCACAGTTCCATCGCTGGTTGACACCGGAGGAGTTCGGCGCACGATTCGGGATGCCCCAGTCCGACATCGACAAGGTTCAGGCATGGCTCGAGCAGCAAGGACTCACCGTCGACCGCGTCGCGCGCAGCCGAAACTCGATTCGCTTCTCGGGAACAGTCGCACAGGTGGAGCAGGCATTCCGCACGGAGTTGCGCCGTTACAACCGCGCTGGTGCTGAACACTTCGCCCCCTCAACAGCGCTGTCGGTCCCCGCTGCGCTTGCGCCTTCCATTCAGTCGATCGGAAACCTCAGCGACTTCAGGCCCAGGCCGATGCACGTGAAGCCGCGGGGCGCATTCACGTCAGGTCAAACGGGTGGCAACTTCTTCGCTCCCGGCGATATTGCCGTCACGTACGACATCAGCCCCCTCTATAGTGCGGGCATCGACGGGACGGGACAGTCGATCGCGATCGTTGGGCAATCAGCTATCGATCCCAAGGACATTGAAAATTTCCAAAGCGCGGCCGGGCTTCTAAAAAAAGATCCGGTGATGGTTATCGTGCCCGGCTCCGGCAACTCGACTGTCTTCTCCGGCGATGAGGGCGAGTCAGATCTGGACATTGAGTGGTCGGGTGCAATCGCCAAAGGCGCCACCATTAACTTCGTCTACACCGGCAGCAGCACGAACTTCAATGCCTTCGATTCGATCCAGTACGCGATCCTCGAAGACATCGCGAACATCATCAGCACCAGCTACGGCGCATGCGAAACGGCTACGCAGAAGAGCGGTTTCTCGCTTGAAGATATCTTTCAGCAGGCAGCAGCGCAGGGCCAGACGATCATCGCTTCTTCCGGAGACCAGGGCTCCACTGCCTGCTCCGGAGATTCGAATGGCTTGACCCAGGCACAGCAGGACGCATTGGCTGTTGATTACCCCGCAAGCAGCCCATATGTGACGGGTGTCGGAGGCACCGAAATCTCCGAGGCCAACTTGACGTCCTCGACCTACTGGTCAAGCGCTTCCGGATCCGATGCCGTGACGACCGCGAAGCGTTACATCCCGGAGGTCGCGTGGAACGACAACTCGGCGCAATTCGGCTTGAGCTCATCCGGAGGCGGTGCGAGCGCCTTATTTCCGAAACCGAGTTGGCAGAAGGGAGTGCCCGGAATCCCAGGCGATGGAAAACGCGACGTGCCCGACGTCTCCCTGTACTCCTCGCCCAATCTGCCCGGCTACCTGTTCTGCACCAGCGACACGTCCGATTGGCGAGGCGCAAGTTCGTCCGGACCGGCACAGGCGGCCAGCTGCAACAGCGGATTCAGAGATTCAACCTCCGGCGGCAATTACCTCACCGTGGCAGGCGGTACCAGTTTCGCAGCTCCGATCTTTGCCGGCATGGTCGCTCTCATCAATCAGAAGCAGGGCTGGACAGAGGGACAGGGCCTGGCCAACACCACGCTGTACCAGCTTGCAGCAAACTCGTCGACGTACGCGTCGGCCTTCCACGACGTCTCCAGCGGAAATAACAACTGCAACGCCGGCAGCACCTTTTGCGGATCGACCACAGGGGGATTCAAAGCTGGAGCCGGATACGACGCGGTCACTGGATTAGGCTCAGTCGACCTGGCAAATCTTGTCGGCGTATGGCCCTCGAGCACCACCGCATTGCTGTCGACCACTACAACCATAGCCGCCACCACAACATCGCCGAATTCCAGCGCGGATGACGCAATCACGATCTCGGTGGCCGAAGCTGGAGGCTCAGGCACTCCTACAGGGAAGGTCACGCTCTCGATTGATGGCGGCGGAACTTCCTACAGCAACAATGGCTCCACCGCATCCGTAACCCTGGGAGCAGCGGGAACTGCAACCTACACCGCGAACTTCGCAACAGCCGGCGTACACACCATCGTTGCCCAGTATGCGGGCGATGCAACTCACGCGGCCTCGACCGGAAGCGTCATCCTGACCGTCGGCGGGACCAGCGCGGGAAAAGGAACATTCAAGGTTGCTCTTGCGCCCGCTAGTCTCACCGTGAAGAGAGGCTCCCAGCAAGCCGAAACTTTGACTCTCACTCCTTCGGGCGGTTACACCGGAACGGTGGATCTCACGTACACAACATCAAACGACACCGCTCTCGCAAACCTGTGCGTGCTCGTTGGCACAGGCCTGAACAGCGATGGTTCCGTCACGGTAAGCGGCACGTCGCCAATATCCGGTCAAATCACTATCGACACCAAAGCAGCCGATTGCGCCAGCAGCACAGCCGCAAAAAGCCTCAACGGACGAAATCTCAAGCTCATTCCACGCACAAAAGGCTCTGCCGTCGCGACCAGTCGTCCGCCAACGACCAGCGGTCCTATTCCTGCGGGTATCGCGTTTGCTGGACTCCTGCTCGCCGGCATCCTGGGACGCTCATCGCGCAAGCTGCGTCAGCTTGCATCCTTCATCGCAGTAGCGTCGCTGGGCCTGGCAATCTGTGCCTGTGGAGGCACCAGCGGAAACACGCTGTCGGATCCGCCGAAAGGAACGTACACCATCACGTTCACCGGCACTGACTCGGCAAATAGCGCGCTGACCTCGGGTGGCTCCTTCACGCTCGTGATCAACTGAGTTGAGTTCCTGACTACAAGGGCAGACTCCGAGAGCCTGCCCTTCCCTTTGCTCCCACCGCATGCGCTTGCGCAAGCTGGTCTGTTAAACTCCGATGCCGGAGGCATTGAACTTCTTGTCAACCAGAGGCCACACTCCTTCTCCGCTCACCACTCTCAGCGAAGAGGAACAGCTGTTCTTCAGCACTGTTCGGCGATTCGCGGAGGAAACAATAGCTCCGGCCGTGCGCAGCATGGACGACGAACAGCAGATAGTCCCTGGCCTGGTGAAAAAACTTGCTGAGCTTGGCTTGATGGGTATCGAAGTTCCGGAAGCACTTGGCGGCTCAGGCGGAACCTTCTTTGACGCAGTGCTGGCAATCGAAGCTATCTCCCAGGTAGATCCTGGAGTTGCCGTACTGGTCGACGTGCACAACACGCTGGTCGTGAACGCAATTCGCCGTTGGGCAAGCGAGGATCAACGTGCGCATTGGCTGACGAAGCTGGCCGAAGGCACGGTGGGCGCCTACGCGCTCAGCGAGGCCGGCTCTGGTTCAGATGCCTTCGCGCTGCAGACCCGAGCGGAGAAGGTTGACGGCGGCTACCGGCTGAGTGGGCGAAAGCTGTGGATCTCGAATGCGAAGGAAGCCGGGCTGTTCCTTGTGTTCGCGACGCTTGATCCAGCTGCCGGATACCGGGGCATCACCGCATTCTTTGTCGAGAAGGGCACGGCCGGCTTTACCGTCGGGCGCAAGGAAGACAAGATGGGAATCCGCTCGAGCAGCACATGCGAACTGCTCCTGGACGGATGCATAGTCCCAGCCGCCAATCTGCTCGGCGAAGAGGGCAAGGGCTACAAGATCGCGATTGAAACGCTGAACGAAGGGCGTATCGGCATTGGCGCCCAGATGCTGGGCCTCGCCGAGGGCGCATGGTCGCACGCCGCGAAATATGCCAAAGAGCGAAAGCAGTTTGGCAAAGCCATCGCGGAGTTTCAGGCGGTCCAGTTCACGCTGGCGGAGATGGCAACTGAGATCGAAGCAGCAAAGCTGCTGGTCTATAACGCAGCGCGTTTGAAAGACGCTGGCCTGTCCTATGTGCGCGAGGCAGCGATGTGCAAACTCTTCGCTTCACAAGTGGCGGAGAGCGTTGCCAGCAAGTGCGTGGAAGTGTTCGGCGGAAACGGGTTCGTGCGTGACTATCCTGCCGAGAAGTTCTATCGCGACGCGAAGATCGGAAAAATCTACGAAGGTACATCCAACATGCAGCTGATGACGATCGCGAAGCAGGTGCTCTAACTCCATTCGCCGCAGAAACTCCACCCATACATCTGTTACCCCCTCAGTTTGCGGAGAGCTGCACCGCGGCGCGGACTTCCCGAATGTGAGCCGGACGGGTCCGGCAGCAGCCACCGATGATCTGCGCACCTGCCTCGAACCACTCTCTTGCTTCTTCTCCGTATGCGCGAGTATCGCTGGTGCCCGTCCAGCGACGATGCTCTGCATCCCACCCCTCCCCGGAATTCGGATAAACAAGAATCGTCCTGTCCGAGCCCTCGCGGAGTTCCGCAATCAGCGATCTGACCAGAGATGGCTGAGTGCAGTTGATGCCGACGGCGACCGTCTGAGGAAAGGAGGCCACCGCAGCGGCGCATTGGCGAAGGCGCTCGCCGTGAGCGACATGCTGTTCATCGCGACATGTAAAAGAGAACCAGGCTGTCAGTTCAGGGTGCGATCCGAGTGCCTGCCCCACCGCCTCGGCTTCAGCGAGCGAAGGAATCGTTTCGAATGCGAGCAGATCTGGCGTCAAGCCCGGTGGAGCGCTTGCAAGAACATCGATGCGCTGCCGGTGAAACTCGATCAAATCCGCGAACGTGCAGCTGTAATTCCCGTGGTACTCGGCCCCGTTGTGAAGAGCTGCTCCGTAAGGTCCGAGCGATGCCGCGACAAGGATACGGCGATCCGGATACAACGCGGCGGCCTCTCGGGCCAGAGCCACCGAATTGCGAAGCGCACCATCTGCTCGAGCTGGGTCAAGTCCGACTTCGGCATATCCCATGCGCGAAACTTGATAGCTTGCCGTTTCGATGATGTCGGCACCAGCGTCGATATAGGCGCGATGGACCGCGACGATCTTTTCCGGAGCATCTTCAAGAACACGAGCCGACCATAGCGGACCACGGATATCGGCGCCAAGGTACTCGAGTTCCGACGCCAAGCCGCCGTCAAGAACGTGCACGCCAGAAAGGAGGGACTCGCGGTTCAAGATGCCCTTTGCCATATTGGATTAACTGAATACCTTCCAGAAGTACGTGAGAAAGACGACTACTGCGCAGATCAGGGCGCTGAACACCCAGCCGATCCAGAAAAGCCATGCCCACCTGGGCCGAAGTGCGGCAATCAACGCGACCACAAGAAAACCGAGCACGTAAGGAAGCGTACGAAGATCGGAACTGTAACTTGCCTGGCCCAGTCTCTGTGCACCATGGGCGAGGTCGAGAAAAAGTCCGACGCAGAGCGCGGAGGGAAACACGACGAGCAGCCAGCATGCCGTCGTCTTGCGCCGGATAAAGCGCAGAACCGCACACGTTGTCACGAGAAGGACAGCGAACCAACAGAAGACCGCAGCCATCGGAAGCCTCCTTCGACTGCACTGGTTTTAACTATCGAAATGGTAACGCTGCACGACGAAGAACATTCTTTATGAATGAGGGCGTTCACCCGGTTCTATAGCTTTTGCGTTCGCTGAACTGCCCGGACACCTTGTACACGGCGAATTCCGAGCACCATGCGGTTCAGGTGCCGCAGATCTTCTGCTTCGACAACAAACTCAATCACTGCCTCGCCGTTGTCTTCGTGACGGATATCGACGCCGCGAATGTTGGTGTTGTCATCTGAGATAACGGCCGTAAGTTCCTTGAGCATGCCCGTCCGATCGTCACAGTAAATGGTGATCTTTACCGGATAGCGCTGCGCTCTGCCATTTTCGTCGCCCACTCGCGACCACTCGACATTGATGCGCCGGTCGCTCTCGTAGAGCAGGTTCTGCACATTGGGGCAGCTTCGCGCGTGAACAGCAACTCCCTTGCCGCGCGTCACGTACCCGACAATCTCCTCGCCACGAATCGGATTGCAACATCGCGCACGGTAGACGAGCAGATCATTCTGGCCTTCCACCTGGAGCGAATCAGAGCCGGTCAGATGCAGCTTGCGCACAGCATCGGACATCGCCTGCTCAACCGTTCCCGGCTGCTGAGAGTCGCCCGAGGGTGCCCCGTCCGCCGGGTTGGCAGATCCCGGCGCGAGCTTGTTCAGTATCTGGTGCGCAGAATGTTTGCCCTGCCCGATGGTGGCGAGCAAGTCGACAGCAGTCGCCACTCCGTACTCACCGGCAATGCGGCTCAGGTCCTGGTCGTCGATCTGCGTCATCGGAACTTTGAATTTCCGGGCTTCGCGTTCGAGAAGCTTGCGCCCGATCTCGACCGCACGCCTGCGCTGATCTTCATTGAGCCAATGCTTGATCTTGTTGCGTGCCCGCGGGCTCTTGACGAACGTAAGCCAGTCACGGCTGGGCTTGTGGTCTTTCTGCGTTACGATCTCGACGATATCTCCGGTGCGCAGCTTCGTGCGCAGCGGGACCATGCGGCCGTTAACCTTGGCGCCGACGCAGGTGTGCCCGACCTCGGTGTGAATCGTGTAGGCAAAGTCGACCGGAGTGCCGTCGGCAGGAACCACGACGACCTTACCCTTCGGCGTGAAGGTATAGACCTCGTCAGGATAGAGATCCATCTTCAGGCTGGAGAGGAACTCGTTGGGATCGGTCATCTCCTTCTGCCACTCGACTAGCTGCCGGATCCAGTTCAGGCGCTCCTCGTCGCGCGCTGTTAAGACGTCATCTTTGGTCTTGTATTTCCAGTGCGCCGCGATGCCCTCTTCTGCAATGCGGTGCATATCCTCGGTACGAATCTGCACTTCGAACTGGTGGCCGCCTTCACCGATGACCGTAGTGTGCAGAGACTGATAGCGGTTGGCTCGAGGGATCGCGATGAAGTCCTTGATGCGGCCCGGAACCGGTCGCCACAGCGTGTGGATTAACCCGAAGACCGCGTAACAGGACCCGATGTCCTGCGTGATCACGCGAACCGCAAGAAGATCGTAAACCTGGTCGAACGTCACCTTCGAACGCTGGAGCTTTTGAAAAACAGAGTAGTAGCGCTTGATCCGCCATTCAACGCGTGCCTCAACGTTGTTTTCACGCAACTGCTCCACCAGCGTGTCTTCGACATTGCGAAGGAACTGTTCTCCCTCGACCCGCTGTGCTTCCACCGCGGCGGAGACCTTCTCAAAGCTCACGGGATCGGTATAGCGGAATGCCAGATCCTCCAGTTCACCGCGAACCTTGCCCATGCCCAGCCGGTGCGCCAGTGGCGCATAGATGTCCAGCGTCTCGCGGGCTATGGCTTCGCGGCGGTCCGACTGAAGATGCTCCAGCGTGCGCATGTTGTGCAGCCGGTCAGCAAGCTTGATAAGGACAACCCGCACGTCAGTGACCATCGCCAGTAGCATTTTTCTGACGTTTTCAGCCTGCCGGTCTTCGCGGTTGGCGAATTGAATCTTGTCGATCTTGGTCACGCCCTCGACGATATGGGCTACCTGGTCGCCAAAGTCACTCTCGATCTGTTCGCTGGTTGCGGGAGTATCTTCGACCGCGTCGTGGAGAAGGCCGGCTGCGATGGCCGTAGCGTCAAGCTTCATTTCGGCCAGAACTTCCGCCACTTCAAGAGGATGAATGATGTAGGGTTCACCCGAGGCGCGCATCTGGCCTTGGTGGTGATGGACGCAGAATTCCCAGGCTCTGCGAATGAGCCCGATGTCCTCAGTAGGACGGTTCGCCTGAACGTGGCGAAGAAGAGATTCGAAGCGGCTGTCGATAGCAGCCTGGTCCAACACCGGCTTCGAGGCGGGCTGGGCAGTCTTCGCCGTTGCCGCAGAACGAGCGGCGGTGCCGGGATTCGCTGCTGGAGTGGGCTGGCGGACTGTCGCCATGCTTCATTATAGGCGCCAAATGTTGAACTTGCCTCAGTGCCTCGAGTGCAGTTCCCGCGAAGCCACCCGTGAATGACGCAATCCGGCGCGTCTTTGAACCGGATAGAAATTGACCCATCCCCGCGGTTTTGCAGCCTTGCATAACTTTAGGAAAAAGGTCATTTTCGCAGTCAGTTGTTAAGCCTAAATCCCCGTTGCCTAAGCTAATTAGCGCGAAATCGATGTGTTTGCTGTCACCGCCTTCTACTCCCAGATCGGGAGTAAAGTCTCGGATGGACTAACCCCTGGAGAGCAATTGGGGGAGCCATCGAGCCGCCGAATGAAGGCGCGAACTCATGGCGATTTCAGGACGTCCAGAAATCGAGGAATCTATGATTAGGAACTTTTTGATTACCGCCGCCGCGGGACTGTTAATAGCCGGAGTCGGTTTTGCAAATCAGACGAACAAAATTGTGATCCCCGCCACCCGGACCGCGTCCAACAACGGCCCGCAGATGTACACCAGCTATTGCGCGCCTTGCCACGGCGCAGACGGCAAAGGTCATGGGTCGGCAGGAAGCGCCATGAGCCCGCGTCCGTCCGATCTGACCCAGCTGACGCGGAATAATCACGGAAAGTATCCCGACACGCACGTCGTCTCGATATTGGAGTTCGGCACAGAGGTTTCGGCACACGGGTCTGCGAAGATGCCGGTGTGGGGACCGATTCTTGGTAACATGAACCGGGCGAACCTCCAGGACAAGCAGCTCAGAATCAGCAATCTGGCTCGATACCTCGAAACGATTCAGCAACGCTAGACAGCCGGCAGCGATCATCCGGCGAGGAAGCAGATGACCAAGCCGGCAAAGTCCACCCGTCGAAAACAGAAAGCGCCCTCTGACCAGAAGGCGCTTTCCTCACGACTCCCCTCTCCAGCCAAACCGGAGCCTCCCCGCCATGAAACCTTCGGCGCTCGCATAAGCCGGCGCGCAGCCGATCGGCTGAGAGCTGGTCACGTCTGGGTGTACGCATCCGATATCGAGTCCTTGGAACTAGGCGACGCAGCTGCAGGTCAGGTGCCGGCTCTTCTTCCAGTAGCCGACTATCGCGGCATGCTGCTGGGAACGGCACTTTACAGTCAAAGCTCTCAGATAGCGTTGCGAATGATCTCGCGGGAGGCAATCGGAGAAGAGGAGTGGCTAAACCTTCTCGTCAAGCGGCTCAGCCGTGCAATCGACCACCGCGTGCCCATGATGAACGCGGAAGAGGTCAATAGCGATTCGTGCCGGCTGTGCTTCAGTGAAGCAGATGAGATCCCCGGCCTGGTCGTCGATAAATACGGAGAGCTGGTCATCGTCCAGATTCTTACCAAGGGCCTTGATTCGCCGTTGGTGCGCGAGCGGGTTGTCACAACGCTGCGGGATCGAGTCCATCCGAAAGCCATCCTTGAAAGGCCCGATCCGAGGATTCGCGAACTGGAAGGCATGTCCGCCCCCTCGAACGAACCGCTGTTTGCTGCCGACCTCGAAAGCCCGCTGACGTCGACAGAGTTCCGCTTGAACGGCTTGACGTTTCACTACGATGCAAACTCCGGCCAGAAGACGGGAGCTTTTCTCGATCAGCACGCAAACTATAACGCCGCAGAAGAGTGGGCCTGGATTCTGTCACCGGGAGGGCGCGCGCTGGACGTATGCACCTACCAGGGAGGTTTCGCGCTTCATCTCGCGCGGGTTTCGAAGACCGTCACAGGCATCGATACGTCGCGCGCATCTCTTGAAGTTGCCGAACGAAACCTTCTTGCCAACCGCGAAAAGTTTCGGACCGAGGTGGATTGGGTCGCCGGAGATGCGTTCCAGGTGCTGCGCGACTGGGCTTCAGCACGCGAACAGTTCGACACCATCGTGCTTGATCCTCCCGCCTTCGCCAAGAGCAAGCGTGCCACCGAGGGAGCGCTTCGCGGGTACAAGGAACTGAACCTCAGGGCGATGCAGATGCTGAAACCAAATGGACTGCTCGTGACATGTTCGTGTTCCCACCATGTCTCGCTTGCGGAATTCGAGGCTATTGTCGCCGCCGCTGCGGCCGATGCGCACCGCCGGGTGCGGCTGCGTCAAAGGCGCGGTGCAGCCCCCGATCATCCCGTGGTTCTCAACATCCCGGAGACTGAATACTTGAAATGCCTGATCCTCGAAGTCGAGTAACTCCGAGGCACGGTCTGGCTTTCACGCATCAGCTCGTGAAGTATTCCTGCGAAACCACACCGGGAGAAATCTTTTGAGCCGGCTTTCTGGCGGATCGACTGCGTCGGCCTGCGGCGATTGCATCTTTGCGAGAGCCTCTTTCACCTGGCTGCGCAAAGACTCAGCTTCGAAGATGCACGACCGGAGATAAGCGGAGACGCTCAGCTCCGCTTCGCGCGCGCGCTGTTGCAGTTGGGCCTGCTCTTCGGCCGTAACGCGAATCGTAATGCTGGCGCCTCTTTGCTTCTTGCTCCTACTGGCGCTCGCCGATGGATTCACCAACGACTTTGCTGACGCATGATCTTCATACTTGAATGCCGAATCGTCCCTGATTTCAGGAGTTCCAGACCGCCGTGTCGTGCGCAGAGCTTGTTCATAGGAGAGAGTGGCTACGTCATCCATCAGAGCGCTGTCATCCCATAGATCGCTTTGCAGCCGCCCGGCAAACGAGGCGAGAAAGTTGGCGAAGCTACCCGTGGATTTTTGTGGCGTGTCTTTCGTCGGATCCGGCATGCTAAAAAGGATATGCGCGGCAAACTCAAATGCGACAAACCCGCGCCGAACAGGCCCAGACAGCATTTCCAATCCGGCCCCACTCATGCAGCGACTTCCTTTTTCGGAACAAGCCTCAGTTCTGATCTGCCGGATGCGGCTGAGCTTGCTTCGTCTTCACCAAAGCGCCGGTTTCAGTCCATAGAAATGCAAGCTGATCTGCATCGTCCTGGATCTGCTGCTCAACGCTGACGCCGGCCGAGTGACCGCCATTGGTGCTGTAGTGGAGAAGCACGGGTCGGCCGCTCTTCGACTCGAATTGCAGCAATGCAGTCATTTTTCGCGCGTGCAGTGGATCAACCCGTGTATCGCTGTCGCCGGTAAAAAACATGACGGCAGGATAATCGGCTCGCGGTTTTACGTTTTGGTAAGGAGAGTACTTCTGCAGGTAACTGAAGTCCTTCTGCTTTTCTGCTGACCCGTACTCGGTCGTCCAATGCGGCCCCTGTTCGAACTTCTGGTAGCGCAGCATATCGAGCAACGGATAGCCGCACCAGACCGCGGCAAACAATTCAGGATGCTGCGTGATGGAAGCGCCCATGAGAAGCCCGCCATTCGAGCGCCCACTGATGGCGAAGTGTTCGGACGACGTGTATTTCTGATCGACAAGATATCTGGCGGCCGCGAACCAATCGTCAAAGACGTTCTGCTTCTTGTCGAACATCCCCTGCTTGTGCCAGCTCTCGCCGTACTCGCCGCCCCCGCGCAGATTGGGAACTGCGAACCAGCCTCCCTGCTGCAACCACCATGCCCACGCGGGGTTCCATACCGGAGTCTCGCTCAGGTTGAAACCGCCGTAGCCAGTCATCAACAGCCGCTCCGTGCCGTCTTGTTTCAAGCCCTTCTTCTCGGCTATGAACATCGGGACCTGGGTGCCGTCAGCGGACTTGAAGAAAACCTGTTTCAACTCGTAGTCAGCAGTCTTGAAGGCAGTCTTCGGTTCAGCAAATGGCTCGCGTTTACCGGTAAGCGTGTCGATGCGGTAAATGGTTGGAGGCTGAATCCACGATTCAAAACTCAAGAAACCGTAGCGATCGCTCGTGCGCCCGGCAACGTCCGACGCGGAACCAATTTCTCCGAGTTCGACTTCCCCCGCTGGTTTTCCGTCCAGAGTGTAGACACCGATCTCGGACTTCACATCATGGAGATGCTTGACGTAGAGCTTGCCGCCGACGATGTTGAAGCTCTCGATCACGTCCTTCCCTTCCGGGATGACGGTCTTCCAAGCCTCTGGCATGATGCCCGGATCTGCCCGCAGGATGCGGTAGTTCGGAGAATTGTAGTCGGTGCGTACGAACCAGGATCCCTTGAAGAATTTGGCGGAAAAGCGCGAATCAAGTCCCCACACAATAACGTCAAACGGTGCGCCCGGCTTCTTGAGATCGCGGAAGCAGATGTCGACGCGCGTAGGCGGAACCCCGCGCTCGATCGTGATCACAAGGTAGCGGTCATCGTCTGTAATCTCGGCCTGAAACAGGTCAATGGGCCCGAGCAACTCTCCATGAAATTCCCGCCCGAAGATAAGCTTGTCATCTGAGTTACGAGTCCCGATCGTGTGCAGATAAAGCAGCGTGCCTTTTGCATCGGTCCGCGCATAGTAGAGGCCTTTGCCATCGGGCGAGAAGAAGATGGAATAGTACACGCCCGCAGGAATCTCGTCCTCGAGAACCTTTTTCCGGGTCGTGTTGTAGATACGGACAGTCGCCTCGTCAGCGCCCCCTTGACGGACCTCATAGGCGACTTGGACACCATCGCGTGAGACATCCGAGAGGCGCACCGACGTATTGGAGTCGCGGCTGAAGCTGGCCGGGTCAATGAGTCGCTCATCCTTGGGTGCGCTGCTTTGCCCCTTTGCTGCAGGGCCCGCCGTACCTCGGCGCACGTAGATCGATGCCTGCTCCTCTCCCGCAAGCCGTTTTGTGAAGTAGTAGTTGCCTGCCCGCTGGATCGGTATCGACCAGCGAGTGCTGTGTTCGAGGGGATCGAGATCATCGACAACCTGGTTGCGGATCCGAGCCTGCTTCAGGTACCGCGTGGTGTACGCATTCTCGTCGTTGATGAAAGCGCGAGTCTCCGGGCTCCTAGAGTTCTCCAGCCACCGAAAGTTGTCGGTCACGTTCGTGCCAAAGTAGTTGTCGAGAACCGGTTGAGAATCGACGGTGGGCGGCGGCGGCATGGTGATGCCGTCGCGACCATGGATGGTCTGGGACGGGGCGGCAACAACAAACAGGCAAGAAAGCGCGAGAAATGCAGCACCCCTCATGTAAGCCTCACCCGACAAGAATACCTTTCACTGTCGAGGTTGGGACAAGGGGAAGCAATGCAGATCGCCGCAAAGAAGGGCTTCTCCAGTACCTTCGGGTTGGGTTATCAATGTTGATCTATCACCATTCGGTTCCCATGTTGTCGTCGGTAATCAGTCGCTCGCCTTTGTAGCGGCTTAACAAGCTCTTGCGATCCTCGATTGAAGCGTCGAGGTGGCCAGGAATCGACTTCTCTTGGGACTCGGGCATCGAAACCCATCGGTTGATGCAGGCGCGATCAGCTACTCTTGACAGATCGAAGATCGGTCGCCCGTCGAGCTTATAGTTCTCTAATATCTTTCGCCAGGCTGTCCGGTCGAAGGATATGGGGCTGTCGCTGACAGCAATGAAATTGGCGATTCGAAGAGCATACGGAAAAACCGTAGCGCCGGTCACCTGGACTCTGCTGGAACTGGTTGTGTTGTAGTAAAGAATTCCGCCTGGGTTCAGGTGCGACCGAACCATTCGAAGGAATTCAACGGACAATAAGTTAGTGGTATTGGCGCGCCAGTTGAAGGTCGTGTTCATGAGTATGAAGTCGAACTTACTGTCGGGATGACTGAGAAGCCATCGACGCCCGTCATCGATATCGACATGTACTCTGGGGTTCTTCAGCAGACTGGCAACAATGGGTCTTTTCTCTATCAATGGCAGATAGCCAGGGTTGATCTCGATGATTTGTGTATCCTCCACCCCAGATAGGTTCACAAGCACTTGCGTCCAGGATCCGGAGGCGAGGCCAATTACCAGTACGCGCTCAGGGTGGGGATGCATGGCCCCGACGGCGAATGCGCGGAAAATATTATTTCGGTCGTCCAGGGGCTCGATTCTGAATTCGCCATCGTAGATCCCACCGCCGTAGACGGTTTCATCCGAATCGACCGTGATGATTCCGCTGCGGTTCTCAACTAGATCTCGAAAAACGATGCCTCGTTGATCGTAGACCCGGAGCATCAATCGCTCGAAGAGGCCCGAGAAGAGCGAATGCGAGAAGACAACGAGCACTAGAGCTGCGGCAAAGGTTCCGAGCAGCAGCCTCGAAATAAGTAGCGGCCTTGCCAAAGAAACGAGTGCCGCAGAAGTGATCAACCCGATCGAAAGCAGGAGCAGGGAGATTTGGGCCGTTGACATGTGGTCCATCGCTACGAAGCCGAGGGTGTAGCTGCCTAACGCCGAGCCGATGATGTTACTGACATACAAGTAGCTCAGCTTTCTGCCGGCGTTACCATCCGGAGGTATCGAAGCATGAGAGATGAGAGGAAAGGCCGCGCCGAGCAGAGCCGCGCCGACTGCGACAAATACAAAGGTCAGATCGTATGGAATTCTTCCGGTTTCAATGCAGAAGGAGGCGGCGGGCGCCACAGAAAAAGCAACGATGGCTCCGATGGCCACCACTACCGCGGCGCTTCGTACGGTTCGGGGAGTGTCGTTCTTCAGTTTTTCCTTGCAAAGATCGTGAACAGCCAGAGAACCGTAAGCGATCCCAAGCAGATAAAACCCGAGAAGCCGCGCAAAGCAGGAGGCTTTTCCGCCGCTGGCATACGAATAGATGTGATACCAAAGTATCTCGTAGGCAAGAGCAAGGAATCCTGTCGCTCCAGCCAAGATCATCCCGACGGCCATCGAGAATGCATATCGATCTTTAGAACTGCCGCGACTTGAACCTATGCCCGATGTCCTTCGCTGGGGCGATTCGTGAAATGAAAGCAGCAAGGATGTTGATCCAACAACAATGTTGATTACTACTGCAAGATGAACGCAGCCCGACTGACCGAGACACCGCATGAGAAGCATGGATGAAAGAAAACAGGCGACCGAGGATCCCAAAGTATTCACGCTGTACAGAGAGCCGACGGACTCTCCAACGTTGTCGGTACGACGAACGAGGTGCTCCACTAAAAGCGGCAGCGTGCTGCCCATGAGTAGCGTTGGAACCAGAAGAAGAGCGAAGCTGATGACTGCGACAGCTGCGGTAGATGCACCTGAAGTGAATTGTTGAACGAAATGAAACAACAAAAGAGAACTGGCTCCGAACGTACCGATACCCAAATCGATGAGGCCGAACACTCGAAGTACGTTAATTGACTGTGAGGCTGAGATTCTGCCGCCGATCAGACTGCCTATTCCAAGGCCCAACATGAAGACTGTGACAATGACGGTTACGGATTGAACATTTACGCCGTAAATGGTGAAGAGCGCTCGCTGCCAGATGATCTGGTAGATGAGCGCCGGAAATCCTGACGCGAAGAAGAGTGCGTAATAGCGAAAGGTAGTTCTTCGCGGCTTATCGGCCTCGGCTATAGCTACTGAAGTGGAGGCTTTTCCCATGAGTTGAATGATTCCTTTTCTGATTTCGCCGGTGCTGAAAAGCTTCTGCTTCGGATGAAAACGAGATGCTGTCTTGAGAATTCAAGGAATTATAGTCCTCTCAAAACTTGATGACCGTAGAGCCGAGTCACTTCCGGGTTACTGATGGTTGTGTCAATCCCCGATAGAATCAGGAGAGTGGAAGAACGTAATCCAGCTGAGAATGCCCTAACTGAAAACTCACTGATTGCTCGCTTGGCGCGCATTTTGCGGCCTTCGCATGCTCACTCTGCGTTCAGCGCCACCCTGGTGCTGATGGCATCGACTCTCTTGTCGAGTGTCTTCGGAATGCTGCGCAACATGTATATTGCGTGGCTCTTCGGACGAGGAATGGAAGCCGACGCTTTCCTTGCAGCCTTCCAGCTCCCGGATATGATCGCCTACTTTCTCGTAGGCGGAGCGGCATCGATCACGTTCGTAACGATTCTCACGCGATACCGCGATACCGGACGCGAGGAGGAAGGGCATCGTTCTCTTTCGGTGATTCTGACGACGATGTATCTGGTTCTTGGGGGAGCGATCATCGTCGCAGAGTTTCTGGCGCCTCTGTATGTGCGCTGGTGGTTCCCCGGCTTCGATGCGCAGAAAGCTGCGCTGTGCATTCATCTCACGCGAATCTTGCTTCCGGCACAATTGTTCTTCTTCGCAGGCGGAGTGTTCGGGTCGGTTTCGCTGGTGCGGAAACAGTTCAACGTGCAGGCAGTGGCGCCCCTTATCTATAACCTCGGCACCATCGTCGGCGGCATTCTGCTCGTGAAGCGTTTTGGAGTGTCATCGCTGGCAATTGGCACCGTGGCAGGCGCCTTCTTCGGTCCGTTCTTCCTGAACGCCCTCTTCGCGCATCGTGTAGGCGCCAAATATCGGGTGATCCTGGACTGGCATGATAAGGGGTTGCGGGAATGGGTACGCCTCTCCCTGCCCCTGATGGCTGGCGTTTCTCTGGTCACAGCGGACATGTGGATCATCGCGCATTTCGCGTCACATACAAGCGGAGCGATATCGCTCATCACCTACGCCAAGCGGCTCTTCACCGCGCCCATGGCAATACTCGCCCAGGCCGCGGGCGCTGCTTCAATGCCCTTCTTTGCCAGCCTTTGGGCCAAAGGACAGAAGACTGATTTCGCAAACTCCGTAGCTGACTCCGTATCTCGAGTCGTCTGCATGGGATTCCTCGCAGCTTCGGGAATGGCAGCGCTCGCCTTGCCGCTCGTGAGTCTCCTCTTCGTTGGCGGAAAATTTTCGCATGCAGATGCGCGGGCCTGCGCGGCATACTTCGTGGTCTTCTCGATATCGCTCTTCCTCTGGTCCGCACAGTCGATCTACTCGCGTGCCTTCTACGCCGCCGGAAACACCTTTCTCCCGATGGCGGCTGGAACCATCGTCACCGCAGTCTCTCTGCCCATCTATGCCGCGTTTTATCACTGGTACGGAGGAATGGGTTTAGCGTTGGCCTCAGATATCGGCATCGTCATGCAGACGCTCGCCCTCGCCGGACTGCTGCACCGCCGGGAAATGGTCTCCCTCGCCAGCCTGGACTATCGCGAGATAGGACGCTGCATTGGCACTTCCATGTTGAGCGGCGCCATCACCTGGACGATCTTCGCGAGATTCGGTGCTACCCTGACTGCCAGCCTTGGGTTGCCCCTGCATGGCCGACTCTATGACTTTGCGATTCTGTTCATAGGCTCAGCCGTGTGGAGTGGGATCTCCCTTGTATTGCTGAAGCTGATGGGTTCTGCTCTTCCAGGCGTGGTGATGAAACGGCTTCGCCTGTCGTAAGATCAGCCCGGCCGGACATTTGACAGGTCGATGAAACACCGAGACCCCTGCCGCGGCAGGGGTCCTTGCGGTGAAACAGATACTTTATGCGTTCGCTGGGACTTTTTCGTTCTGAACGGCGTTTGGCTTTCCGTCAGCCTTGCGGATATCGATTCCGCCCTTGAAGAATGCTCCGTCCTCGATGCTGATGCGGGCGGCAGCGACGTCGCCGGTCAGGGCGCCCTCGGCGCGGATGTCAACGCGATCGGTGGCGGTAACGTTGCCCTTCAGCTTGCCCAGTACGACGATTTCGCGGGCGCTGATGCTGGCGCTGACCACGCCATTCTTGCCTACGGTCACGCGATTGCCGGGGATATTGATGCTGCCCTCGACCTTGCCATCAATAAATAACGATTCAGTTCCAGTAATCTCGCCCTTGATCGAGAGGCCCTTGCTGATGGAGGCCTGCTCGCCGGCGGGGGAGGCGGACGAAGAAGAAGATGGTGTAGCGCGCGGCGTCTCGATAGAAGGCTGCACGGGGGTGGGGCGCACTGGCTCTGGGGTCTGATTCGGGGTCGATTGGCCCTGTTGGGTAGGTTTCCACATAGCGCTCAAGACAATTTCCTTTTCTGTCCTTCTAGGACCAGGGTTCCAAGGCAGGGACCACGAATGGTGGACCCGGAAATCTAGAATTGCCGAACAGCGGGAACTCGCTTGCGGGGTGAGGACGCGCGTTCGCAGTATGACATCAGTCCTGCTCGGGCATTACCAAGCATGGTTGTTGCCGTTATTGTAAGCCGAGTAGGCGAAAGTTTACGAATGTGGAGAGTACGGAGGTCATGCCATCGCGGGGTGTGACAATGGCTGGAAGCGAAAACCCGAAAATTCGCGGAGATAAGCAGAAAACTTCCGAACCATAAGAGGAAACTATGTGCAAAAAAACTGTGCAACTCGCCCTTCTGTGTGCTTTGGGAATGTTGGCGCCAATTCTCTCGGACGGGCAAACGGGAGGCCCAGAGGAACCCTTCGACGTTGTCATCGTGCACGGCCACATCGTCGATGGAACAGGTTCGCCATGGTACTCGGGCGACGTAGGCATCCGAAACGGGCACATAGCCGCCATTGGCGATCTCGCAACCGCTCCCTCCAGGCAGAAAATCGACGCCCGAGGGCAGGTGGTAGCGCCCGGCTTCATCGACATGCTGGGGCAATCGGAGATGACCATCCTCGTCGATCCCAGACTTCCCTCGAAAATTTACCAGGGCATCACCACCGAGATCACCGGCGAAGGCGGGTCGGCAGCGCCGCTCAATGACGCAATCATCGCTGCTGACCGTGCCGGTTACGACCACCTGCACATCAACCCGGACTGGCGGACCCTGGCTCAGTACTTTGCCCGGCTTGAAAAGCAGGGGATGGGCATCAACCTTGCGACATATGTCGGGGCAACATCGGTTCGGAGAATGGTACTCGGAGACGCCAAGGTAGATCCCACGGCCGCGCAGCTGGATCAGATGAAGGCCTTGGTCAATCAGGCCATGAAAGACGGGGCAGTTGGGCTTTCGACCTCACTCCAATATTCGCCGGCACCCTACGCCAAGACTGAAGAGCTCATCGCGATGGCCGGAGAAGCCTCAAAGTACGGCGGCGTCTACGCAACCCACATGCGGAGCGAAGGCGACGCAGTTCTCGAGTCAATCGACGAGGCAACGCGGATCGGACGCGAGGCGCACATCCCCGTTGAGATCTGGCACCTGAAAGCAGCCGGCAAGTCCAACTGGGGAACGATGCCTCAGATTGTCGCGCGCATCGATGCTGCCCGAGCCGCCGGAGTGGATGTAAGCGCCAATACTTACGCATATCCTGCCTGGTTCAACACCTTTTCCGCTTTCGTTCCTCCCTGGGCTCACGACGGCGGCGATGCGCAACTCATCGCTCGCCTGAAGGATCCGGCGATGCGGGCTCGCATTCGTAAAGACATGACGAGCACCGGCAAGGATTCGGCGGGCGAAGACTGGGACAACGAGTGGCAGGAGATCCCGGGCCCCGAAGCCATCCTGGTTGCCGTAGTTCAGAACCCCGAGCTGGTCCCGCTGCAGGGCAAGCATCTCTCCGAGGTGGCCGCGCTCTGGCACGAGGACGCCATCGATGCGCTCTGCGATCTGCTCATTAAAGACAAAGCCTTCACCGAAGTCGCGGTATTCGGTATGGATGAGCCAGACGTGGTCCTTGCTCTCAAACAACCTTGGATGTCGATCGACAATGACTCGCAGGGCACCTCGCCGGAGGGCTTGCTTGCGGGCGAACATCCCCATCCTCGCGCCTACGGAACCTTCCCGCGAATCTTGCGTAAGTATGTGCGCGAGGAGCATGCGCTGACGCTCCCCGATGCCATCCGTAAATTCACGGCTCTTCCCGCGCAGCGCATGCGGCTGACCGATCGAGGCGTTCTCAAGAAGGGAATGTGGGCCGATGTCGTCATCTTCGATCCGGAAAAAGTCACAGACAAGGCGACCTTTGAAGAGCCCAACCAACTCTCCGTCGGCATGGATTACGTGCTCGTAAACGGAGTGCCTGTAATCGCCGAAGGAAAGATGACGGGGAAGCTGCCGGGCAAAGTGCTGCGCGGCGCCGGCTACGTGCAGTAGCTCTCACTATGCTTACCAGAGGACGGGGTCTCATGTTCAGCAAACTGGATGAATCTGCTTTTGCCAATGTTGATCTCGACATTTTTTCCAGCGAAGACCTGCAGCCGCTTGTGGAGGCATTTGGGAACAAAGTGATCGAAATGTGGGTCGGCAAAGTTCGCAGGACCTATGAGGCTCACCTCGAACTGGGCTGGTCGAATAAGCAGACTCCGACGTCGGTAATACTGGGTTTCTGTAGACTCATTGAGTCTTTAAAGCCGAGCAAACGGAAACTTTGGGACAATTCCAAAACGAGAAGCTTCGACATCGGTCTACACGCTCCTACTCGAAATCATCATTACTGGTCGGCCGTGAGCGCGGATGCCGTGCGTGCAGCCGCTGCGGTTGGAGCGCAGATAGCGATCACGGTCTATGGCCCGATGAAGGCGGCGAACAAGAAGCCGAGCAAAAAACTCCCGAAGTGAATGTTTGCTCCCATTCGGTCCCCACGCGCATCTCTTGTTTGAACGGCTAATTATGACCTCGCCTCTTCTTACCCCTTTTCAGCTTCGTTCCGTCATTTTTCCCAACCGCATCGGAGTTTCGCCGATGTGCGAGTACTCGTCCGAAGACGGGTTCGCAACTGACTGGCATCTGGTTCATCTTGGAGCGCGTGCGCAAGGTGGCGCGGGTCTGGTGATGGTCGAGGCGTCGGCCGTGACTCCGGAAGGCCGGATCTCCATCGGCGACCTTGGCATCTGGAAAGACGAGCACGTCGAAAAGCTCGCGCAGATCGTCCGGTTCATTCATTCGCAGGGTGCACGCGCGGGAATCCAACTTGCTCACGCGGGACGCAAGGGCAGCATGACCTCTCCGTTCGGCGGCGAACGGCTGCTAACCCCCGAGCAAGGCCGATGGCCGACGCTGGCGCCAAGCGCCATTCCTTTCTCCGTGAGCTACTCCACCCCGAAAGCGATGGATGATGCTGAGATCTCCGGCACTGTAAGAGCGTTCGCCGATGCCGCCAGGCGAGCCGACGTCGCAGGATTCGACTTCGTCGAAATCCACAGCGCGCACGGATACCTGTTGCATGAGTTCCTGTCTCCACTGGCCAATCAGCGCACTGATCGCTATGGTGGCAGCTTCGAAAATCGTGTCCGCCTTCCTCTGGAAGTAGCTGGCGCCGTTCGCGCGGCATGGCCAGAGCACTTGCCGCTGTTCATGCGGATCTCAGCCACCGACTGGGCAGAAGGTGGGTGGACCCCGGGCGAGTCCGTCGAGTTGGCGCGCAAGCTTCGCACTCAAGGGGTGGATCTGGTGGACGTATCCTCAGGCGGCCTGGTGCCGCACGCAAAGATTCCTGCAGGTCCGGGATTCCAGGTACCGTTTGCCGAACGCATTCGCAAAGAGGCGAACGTGTCCACCGCGGCAGTCGGTTTCATCACCGAACCTCGGCGGGCAAATGAAATCATCGCAAACGGTCAGGCCGACCTCGTGCTGCTAGCGCGGGAGATGCTGCGCGATCCATATTGGCCCCTGCATGCTGCAGAAACTCTGGGTGAGAAAACGGCGTGGCCGGTGCAGTATCTGCGTGCCGCACCGCAAGCGTCCACGGCTCGAACTGCGCTGGAACGGCCTGCTCAAAGCTGAATCTCGCGATTTTCGGCCCGATTTTCAACAATATTCGTGATCATGCAGCGTCAAAGCATCGGATTTTGCTTCACTTTAGGTGCAACCTGTGGCCTATACTTCGACTAAGCAGCGCATTCTGCTGTGTTTTGTTATGGCATCGCATCCGTCCCCGAAGCGCGCCGTTGAGATTCCGACTATACCGGACCGTCTCTATTTCAAGATTGGTGACGTCGCGCGTCTTCTGAAAATCGAGCCATACGTACTTCGCTTCTGGGAGTCGCAGTTCCCCCAGCTCAAGCCAAACAAGAGCGGCACCGGTCAAAGACTCTATCGCAAACGCGACGTCGAAGTGGCCGTAGAGATCAAGAGACTCGTCTATGGCGAGGGCTACACGCTCTCCGGAGCGCGTCAGGTCCTCGGCCAGCAGCGGCGCGCAGAAGTAGCGGCCACTCCTGCCGCGGTAAAACCGGCGGTAGCAAAGACCCCTTCCGGCAAGACCGACAAAGCATCCTCCATCATCGGTCGCGCACGCGCGGAACTGAGGGAGATCGCGGGCATGCTCTCCACTCCGGTGAACGCGACGGCATCGAAAGCCGTGGTCATCCCGCAGGTACATTCCATAAGACGCAAAGCGCGACACGTACCTGCCGCAAACGGCTCCGGATCCCTCTTCGACTCCTAGTCGACTGGCATGGTTTTGAAAGGGCACGGATTTATCCGTGCCGCTCAACTGCAAAAAAAGGAGTGCAGGGCTTTAGCCCCTGCGCAGACTGATCCTCCCGGCTCCCGAAGGGAGCAACCGAAAATAGCCCAGCACAAGCGAAGCGCAGTGCTGGGATTGCCCCAATAAATTGGAGGGAGCAGCGGCCTTCAGGATGCTGAACCCTCGCCACCATCGGGAACGGCTTTAGCCGTGGAACTCATTTTCGAAAATCTGCCGCGAAGATGAACGATTGATCGATCAAGGCATTCCAAACGCTGGTGTAAACTAAATCAGAACCCCTAAGGGCCGGCTCACCCGAGCCGGCTCGACTGTGTCGGGACGTGGCTCAGCCTGGTAGAGCACTCGCTTGGGGTGCGAGGGGTCGGCAGTTCGAATCTGCCCGTCCCGACCATTGAATTCCAATCCGCCAACTTAAGCCTTCGTGACAACGCAGCCCACTGCCGACCCACGAAGCACCCCAACTTAGAAATCCGCCTTGCGGATTTCCGAGAATGGCCTGCGAGGGGTGCGAGGCGTCAGCCGAGCCACGGCAGTTCGAATCTGCCCGTCCCGACCATTGAATTCCAATCCGCCAACTCAGCCTTCGTGACAACGCAGCCCAACTGCCGACCCACGAAGCACCCCAACTTAGAAATCCGCCTTGCGGATTTCCGAGGAATGGCCTGCGAGGGGTGCGAGGCAAAGCCGAGCCATCGGCAGTTCGAATCTGCCCGTCCCGACCATTAAATTCCAATCCGCCAACTTAAGCCTTCGTGACAACGCAGCCCACTGCCGACCCACGAAGCACCCCAACCTAGAAATCCGCCTTGCGGATTTCCGAGAATGGCCTGCGAGGGGTGCGAGGCGTCAGCCGAGCCACGGCAGTTCGAATCTGCCCGTCCCGACCATTGAATTCCAATCCGCCAACTCAGCCTTCGTAACAACGCAGCCCACTGCCGCCCAAGAAGTACCCCAATACGTCATCTGCCGCATGACGCCTATTTTGGAGCGAGAGATCCGCGAAGGCAAAGCTGAGCCAGCTCTTTATCTAGTTGGGTTGTGTCTATGGTCCTTTACGCTGCGCGCTGTCCTTGCGAGGGACGCGCGAAGACTGCGAGGACCTTGCACGCGGATTTCTCCGCGCTCCACACCATGGGTTGGTCGGTGGTCACCACAAGGCTGTCGCCGGGCTCGAGTGTTTCATTCGATCCTGCGACGCTGGCGTGCAGAGTTCCTTCGATCACGTAGGCGGTGAGTTCGCTAACGCTGCCGCACTCGCCGATGGGCGCGGAGGCTCCGGCTGGGATTTCAAGGATCTGCGCGAGCTGGTGTCCTTCTGCGGTGGGGACGTGCAAGGGCGTGGGCCGCGGGCAATGTTCGCCGCGACGGGCGGTGATGTGCGTTCTGCGCGTGATGGCGACGGAATGGTGCTGCGGCTCGCAGAAGAAGTGGCCGAGGCTGATTCCGTAGACGGAGCAAATCCTCTCCAGCGTTTGGAGCGTGGGAACCATGCGGTCGGTTTCGAGCTTGGAGAGCAGGGCCGTCGACAGGTGGGTTTGTGCAGCGAGGCGAGAAAGCGTGATGTTCTTCGCGGTGCGGAGTGTGCGGAGTTTGAGGCCGATAGAGTAGACGGCCAAGGGATCGCGGGATTGTGTCGTCGGCAAGGACATGTGTCGATGCTGGCAGGTTCGTGACTCGTGCGATGTGGGCCAAATCACAAGAGGTCGGGGCGGTCGAGTACGTCGGTTAGGTGGCGGCGCGCGTTGGGGAGGAAGTAGTAGAGCTTGCGGACGCTCATTCCTAGCATGTTGGCGGTGTGCTCGTGGCGGAGTCCGTCACGATAGGTGAGGAGCAGGACTTGTGGTTCGACGGGGTCGAGCTGGCCGAGCGCTCGCTCGAAGTCGATTACTCGGACGTGGCGCGAGTCGGCTTCGCGAGCTCGGCGCTCTTTCTAACCTGAAAATTCAGGTTTGCTGGTGCGTCCATGGCGGGGGGCGGCGAAGCCGGGGGCCGCCCACCGTGGGGTGGTGCGGCGGCGCGAACGCCGACGCCTGGCCGGAGACAAGCCCGAGGAGCAACAGCGACGAGCACCTTGTAGAACTATAGTTCTTTAGTTCTTTAGTTCCTTATCTAGTCGGGTTGTATGTATGGTCGTTTATGCGTCGCGCTGTCCTGGCGGCAAGCTGGAGCAGGGCGAAATCAGCATTACTTCCGAGTAGCCGGTCACTCGCCCAGAAACTTCTAAACGAGCGTAGAATTGGTCGGCGCATGTGGAAGGCATCTTCATTTCTGCTGGTTCTGGTTCTTGGCGCGGGAGCTTCCGGTGACCAGGGTCCATCGTTTCTCCCGAACATTCAGGCGAGGTGGGACGCCTCCGATCTGGTCTGCATTGGCAATGCAAGCTCTCCCATTCGTACTGGAATCACTCAGTTCATCGATGGAGCGAACCGTGACCAACTTTCAACAGAGGTTGAGTTGGAGAGATGCTTCAAAGGGCAAGACCCCCGCTCGTCTGAAATTCGCGTGCTCGGAAATTACGTTGCAGCAGCCAAAGAGGGTGATCAAGGTGTAATTTCATTTGCCTACAGCGGACCTCCGACGGGTTTCGTCCACAGAGGTCGAAATCTTCTCTTCCTTCGCAGGGGTCCTGTCCCAGATGAGTTTGCGGTGACTGTCCCCATCTACCAGACAGCTATCCCTCTCGCGGACACCCCGCCTGAATATCCTCCCGCAACGTCGCCTATCTTCACGAAGGTGGTGCTGATCAAGGAACTGGAGAATGCGATGTTGGACACAGAGAGTACAGGTGGCGTGAATATTGATCAGGGGTTCGGTGACCCTCTGCCTTCAGACATCGAGTACATCGATTACGTACTGGATTATCTCGGGACTTCCGACGGGATTGCAGAACTGACTCGTCTGTCGGATACTGCGCCGCTTGCAATTCAACGAGACATTGCAGTCAAGCTGCTCGACCATAATCAGATCGAATACGAATCCTCAGTGATCTCTCTTCTGCTGGACGAGTCTGCACCGCCTTGGAAGCGCGGGAACGCAGCATTGGTGCTGGGGAGACATGGAAGTCACGCTGCATTGGATCCGTTGCTTCGGGTCGTCTCCGGTCCAGCAGAGACAGACCAAATGATGATGTTCCACAACGAGGCAGGGTCGTCCCTCGTGTCACTAAAGCATAGGCTGGGAGCACTCGAAAAATAGCCACGCCAGGCATGCCGTCGCTGGATTCCGCCCGGATTGTCGCCGATGAGGAGATTGGCAAGAATTTGTCTTCAAAGTACCAGTGGCCGGTCACTCATCACCTTGGAACAGATTGGGAGGGTAGCTCAGATCATTTGATCGAGAACGATCTTCAGTTGTGTCATTTGCCGAGAATTCCTCTTCATCGCGAACGACTTTCTCCAGATACTTGCGGAACGACCGAAAACGCTCATTTCCGGGTATCCAATGTGCGGAGAAAATGGTTTCCCACTCCCCATCAGCGGAAACGATGAACGGATTCAGAAGAACCAATTCAGACTCAAAACCCCTACTGATGAGCAGTGAATCGCCATAGTACTGATGCCTAAACGCGATGTTGTGTTCAGGTGTCTCGTAGTCCAGATACACCTCGTCTGGAACCGGATGGTCACCGTACATTTCAAGGCTGTATTCGTGAGAGCTTTGATCGAGTGCAAAACCCTTTGGGTCGAGGATGCGATAGCGGTCAATCTCCTGAACTGGAAGTAGCTGTTCCACGAAACTGTTGAAGATGCGCCACCCATTCGAAATCGCCAGGAACGAACGATAGGACGGCGGCAATCTAACTCCTATTCGCGATTCGGCTGCACAGATCTCGCTCTCTGTGGCTGCTGGTCTCCCGCACCACGATCCCTCAGAAATGACCTGTTTCATTCGCTCGCCAGCGAACTGCTTACTGCGAATCATGACGGCGTTTAGCCGCTCCAGAAGTGGTAGCCACTCTAATCGAGAAACTTCGCTCACAGATGCACCTGTTCGAAACTATTGCTAGAGCAGAATGGTATAAGACGGCCGAACCGTGATCTCTGGGAGTATCGTCGCCTACTCGGAAGTAATCCAAATTTTGGCCTCGCGTTAGAGCGGGTCGAGGCGGTCTAGGATGTCGGTTAGTTTGCGGCGGGCGTTGGGGAGGAAGTAGTAGAGCTTGCGGACACTCATGCCGAGCATGCTGGCGGTGTGGTCATGGCGGAGTCCGTCGCGATAGGTGAGGAGCAAGACTTGTTGTTCTTCGGGGTCGAGTTGGCCGAGGGCGCGCTCGAAGTCGATTACTCGGACGTGGCGGCTGTCGGCTTCGCGGGTGCGGCGTTCTTTCCATCCTGAGTGCTCGATGTTGGCGGTTCGTCCGTGGCGGAGGGCGACGCGTTCAAAGGCCCACTGTTTGAGTCGCATGATTGCCATGACTTGGTCGGATGGGATTGGAGCGATACCAGGCACTTTCTTTTCTCCGGATCGAGTTCGTTGAGTTCGGCTACGGCCTCCTGCATGCGATCGAGAGGCCAGCCGATGGCCTCGCAGATCGCGCGAAGTATTACGTCCTGGTCGCTGAGGGGCGGCGGGGGCGGTTGGGGATCTTTGAGCCAGGCGAGGGCTTCGGCGGTGGGAGTTTCTTCTCGGGCGGGGGTGCGTTGGGCGGGGTCGGAGTCGAGAAGCGGGTGCAATAGGAAGAATACTACATAGCAGCTGAGAGTCCCGTTGAGTTAGGCCTTCCGGGAGGCGTGGTCTATTCTTGTTCGATGCAACGCCCCCTGCAAGAACACATCGCGCGCCTTGAAGAGAAGATCGTTGTTTTGAGGAGGGAATTGCGAGACCCCGACCTTCTCGAATATCACAGAAGTGAACGAGAGTTGGCACTGAAGAACGCCGAGGAAGCGCTCAGGCTCTTTCGCAAGGCATACGAACTAGAACAGAAAACGATCTGAAATGTGCAATAGTGAGCAGATTGCCGAGTTCTCTGCGTGCGACTCTCTCCTGGATGGAGATCGAAATCCAAATCTTGGCAGTCGAGCTGGATGGAGATGACGGTGTAATGGTCACGTTTTCTGACGGGACGACTGCCGGGTATGTGGTTGAAGAACTGCTGAACATAAGACCGGTCCGAGAACGAGCGAAAGTCGAGAAGAGTTCAGGTGCCCGATACACTTCTCTCGATGAGAAGAAGAGAACAACTCCATTTTGAGGATGGCGCGGGGAAGTCGCGCCACAGGTTTAAGAGTTCGGGCAGGCGGCTAGGATTCGGCTGGCGATGGCTCGGGCCTCTTCCCACATCTGGTATTCGTCCTGCTCGGTGGCTACGTCCCACAGATCCATAGCTGACATGTGAAGGACTGCGGCGAGCTTGGCAGCCGGCGCAGGCTGGCGCACCAGGGGACCGGGCACCAATCGGCGCTGTTCGGCCAAGGCGTGTTGGACTCGGGCGCACACTTCGGCGGCGCTGGGGGGTTCGTTGGTTTCCCACCCAAGCAGAGCTTGGATGGGGCACCCGAGGGCTGCAGCGTGGGGGTGGGGGTCACTTCTTCTTTCCTTTCGCTTTGAGGGTGGACATGGCAACTTGTGCGGCATAGAGGAGTTGCGAACCGTCGCGACCGTCGAAGACTTCGAGCGCGATGCCCTGCGCGATGCAGGTAATGGCGGCGCGCAGGGCGTTTAGGGACTCCACGCGAGGCATGGCGAACTTGTAGGCTACGGACGCCATGCGGAGGGCCTTGGGCTGTGCCAGGCCTTTCTCTTTGGCGATGGCGTAGGCGTGGTGGTACTCGTCCTGGCACTTGGCGACGGCGCGCGCGGCGAGGCTGGTGCGATCGCGGGGAGGGTCTTTCGCCCACGGACTTGGACCTGTCCGTGAGGACCCCGAGTTTCGGCCTGGGCGCAGAGGATGAGAGGTCGAGCGAGCAGGGCCGTTCCTTTCATCCCCACCAACCTTGGAATCTACAGGACTCTGACTTTCGCCTCTTGCATATTGTTTCCCCAAGAAGCGCATACTTGAATCAAAGCGCGGCTTCGAACCAACAACCGCGGACCGGAACTTTGACTCTGCGCACTGGAAAGCTGGGAAGCCTTCGATGACTCGCTAACCGATTGAATCTCATATTTCAAATCGCGAGCTACCGTTGAATCAGATACGTACAAGCACCCGATCTCATAACTCATTCCATAAAGAATACTTAGCCAGAAACATGGGGGAGGGGGCATCCGCAGAGAGGGGTACGGACCGGGCACCTAGCTGACATATTGAACCGGATGGCCAGCCAGAAGGGACTGCGCAAAAGGGCGAGCCTAGGGACACCGAATATACGAAATCCCGGCCACAATGACCGGGATCGTTTCGTTCAAGAACTAACAGCGCTACTGCGACGGCGGAACGTATTCCTGCGGCAGCGCGGAGCCTTCGCCAAAGAAGAACTGATCCATCTGCTCCACGAGAAATTGCTGCGCCTGGGGAGTCCACGGCTGGAGCCGGTATTCATTCAAGAGCATCTTCTGGCGGTCGACCCACTCGCTCCACGCAGCTTTTGAAACGTTCTTATAGATCTTCTGGCCGAATTCGGAATCGAAGGGAGGCTCGTCGAGTCCCTCCATCTCCTTCTTGTAACGAACACAAAATACCGTATGCGCCATGGTTCTTGCTCCCACTTCTAATTGTAGGCGATCGAAATACCTGAACCGGGTGACGCCGTGACCGCCGAAAATTCTCCCCAACCGGGGAAGCAGCAGCGGGATGTCCGCACAGTACCAGCGGACGAGCAAACGGCTCAATCCGCTTGACTTTCGATCTCGCAGGCACTTTCCTTGATCATAGCTACCTAGAGATAAGTGAGGGAACGACAATGTCTTACGCAACGTCTGCGGATGGCACTCCGCTGCAGGGCCGAAAGGAAGAAGAAATAACGGTGAATGAGAAGCCGGCAATCTCCTACAACGCGGCCAGCGCGATCTCCTACTTCACTTTCATTCCCGCAGTCGTCTTCCTTCTGCTTCCCCGCTTCAAGGAGAGCCCGTGCGTTCGCTTCCACGCATGGCAATCCATCCTGCTGTTCATCACGGCCTCGGGTGTTGATATCGTGCTGGGCACACTTGCGCTTCTCACTAGCTTCCTGGGAACCACGGCGCAAGCCTACTCCATACGGCTGTTCTTTCTGTTCTCTTTCGTGCTTTGGGTGGCATGCGTGGCCATGGCATTCAGGGGCAAGAGGCTGAAGCTTCCAATCATTGGCAGGATCGCTGAAAAGATCTCCCTCAAGTAGGCAGTCAAAGTAGCTGCTTCTCTGCCAACCCTTTCGCGGGGCGTCCTACCGCCGACGGCCTCGTCGATTTGCCTGACTCGTCTTCTTTTTGGATCCAGTTGAAGCAGAGTTTTTCTCACGCTTGCCCTTTGCCTTCTTCCCCGCCTTAGGAGTCTGCTTCCCCGTGAGCGGAATGCCTTCTTCGACAATTGAGAATTGAAGACGTCGCTCCTGCACGAGGATGCGCTCCAGGATCACTTGCACGCGATCTCCAGCACGGAAGCGACGACCCCATCGCTCGCCAATAATCTCATGAGTGTTCTCGCGCCAGATGTAGCGGTCATCGCGCAGGCTCTCGATGGGCACCAGGCCCTCGACAAAGAGATCCGTCAACTCGACAAACATTCCATATTTCGTCGGGTTCAGGATCAGCGCGGAGAATTCTTCTCCAACCCTGTCCTGCATGAACCGAACCTTCTTCCATTCGACGAGTTCGCGTTCAGCTTCGGCAGCGCGGCGCTCAGCCTGGCTTGACTCCTCTGCGATCTGCGCCAGTTCCGATTCGGCAATCGGCGGCTCACCCGGAAATCCGCCTGCGCCGGGCCGCTTCTTCGCGTGATGGATCACCAGCCCCTTCAAACCCTCATTCGGGTGTGTCCAGGGCGATGCGTGCCGCCCCTCGCCGACTTCGGCCCGGCCGTCCTCACCGGCTCGAAGCAGTGCCTTCGTAATCCGATGAACGATGAGGTCGGGGTAGCGGCGGATCGGTGACGTGAAGTGAGTATAGGTCGGAGCGGCAAGCGCGAAGTGGCCCTCGTTGACCTCCGAGTAGCGGGCCTGACTGAGCGACCGCAACATCAGGTAACTGAGGATGCGTTCTTCCGGCTTGCCTTCAATGCGAGCCGCAAGTTTCTGATACATCTTCGGAGTGACCGCAATGTCTTCGGGAATCTCATGCGTGCGTGCCTGTCGTCCGCTGCGCTGAGCCTCCCGCCGGTCCCCCCTGGTCTGTATGCGCCTCACTGGCAGCGCCCCGAGCCCAAGCGTATATCCGAAGCCGGCGGCCAGTTCCTCAAATTGCACGACGCGCCGCGGATCGGGCTTCTCATGAATTCGATAGAGGGAGGGTACGCCAAGATCCTCCAGCCAGGTGGCCACACACTCATTCGCTGCAAGCATGAACTCTTCAATCAAGCGATTAGCCCACGTCCGCTCTGCGCGAGTCACACCTCGCATCTGCCCCTGATCGTCAAACTCAATCACAGGCTCAGGCAAGTCGAAGTCGATGGAGCCCCGCTCCTCACGACGCCTGTTCATCAGGATCGCAAGGCGCTTCATTCGCTCGAAATGCGGGACCAGTCCTTGATATCGGGATCGCACCTCGGAGTCGCCCTCAAGAATCGCGTGCACGTTAGTGTAGGTCATGCGCTCGGCGGATCGGATGAAACCTTCTACAATCTCGAAGCTCTCGACGCGGCCAATCGAGCTGAGCTGCATAAGACAGCTCAATACCAGGCGATCTTCTCTCGGGCGCAAACTGCAAACGTCCGTGGACAATTCATGCGGCAGCATTGGAATTGCGCGATCAGGGAAGTAGACGCTCGTGCCGCGCAAACGAGCTTCGAGATCGAGATCTGTTCCTTCGCCTACGTACTCCGACACGTCCGCGATGTGGACCTGTAGCTCGAAGCCTCCGTCAGGCCGATCGGTCACCAGCACCGCATCATCGAAATCGCGTGCTGTCTCCCCATCAATAGTTACGATAGGGAGGCTTCGAAAATCGCGGCGGTGATTCGCCTCGGCCTGATCGACCACTGCGACCGCGCGAGCCTCGGCCAGAACTTTATCGGGGAACACTCTCGGCAGTTGATGCTTGCGAATCATCATTTCGACATCGACGCCGAAGTCGTCTGGGTCGCCAAGCACCTCGATCACCCGGCCCATGGCCGGGCGCGTGGGAGTTGGCCAGCTGGTGATTTCGACATCAACAACCAGGCCTTCAAGGTCATCTGATGTAGCGTGAGCGTCCGCCTCATGTCCAATCACTCGATGCGCGGTAGAGGTTGGCTCCGCGGCGACAATCTCCTGGCCTCGCGGGATCACGATCGGCTGCGTCATGCGCTCATCGAATGGGACGAGTCTGTGGCCGGGCTCGCGGTCAGACCTGGCGTAGTGAAAGACGCCAACGACCGTCGGATTGCGGCGCTCTATGATGCGGGCAATGCGTCCGAGCCGCCGCCCGTCCGCTCTTGGCGGGGCGAGTTCAACCAGTACCTGATCGCCCTGCATGGCGCCGTTGATCTCATCGGGAGGAATGAACACATCGTCTTCTTTTCCTGCGCCCTGACGCGCGTTCGGACGAACGAATCCATAGCCATCGCGATGAAGGTCAAGGCGGCCCGCAAGAAGGTTGTCACGCGAAGAGCTGCCAGCTTTCTTGGGAAGGCTCCAATGTTCACGGTCTGTTTTGACGAGATCGCCGCGCGCGGTCATGCGAGCCAGCTGCTCAAGGAGCAGACGCCGCTCGCGTCCTCCGCCAAGCCCGAGCTCCCGGATCAGTTGCTTGTAACCGGCCTTGCCTCCAGCGGATCGTCTGATTTGGGCCAGCAGTTCGCGATCGTCCATACGTCAAGAGTATTGCAAAGACGTATTGCCCCGATTCAACACTGAAAGCAACTACTGCTTCTTGAGGACCGCCGTGCCCTTCTCATCCATGAGGATTGCGCTCTCCAGCTTGCGAAAATCCGCCGCGCGTGCGGCCGGAAGCTCCACCTGCTTCACAATCAGCTCGCGTTCGTAGTGAAGCGTATCTCCCTTCGCAACCACTTCGGAGTGATAGCTTGCGAAATCGAGGTCAAGGCTGACAGGTTCTGGCGTCTCATCGACCACGTAGCCAGCTGGCATCGTGATGTCGAAGCTGTCGCGCCATCTGCCCGTTGCGCTCAGATCAATCGGAACGGTTCGCGGCTTGTCATTGAAAGGGATGGCGTCGGAGCCGACCACCCGTGGCCGAACCAGGAGCAAAGGACCCGCCTGATGTGCGTATTGCGCTGACGAAAACTTGTAGTGCAGCTCCATGGGCTTATCGAGCTCTGGTGGCTGCACGTACTGGAAAGAATTCAGCACCACGCCAGGAACATCGCGTGCGACGGAGCTTTCCAGCGCCTGGCGTCGCTCTTTCTCATCCGCATCCTTCAGCATAAGGCGCATCTCGGCGCCTTCGGCACCCCCATGAGTCACATCAACCTGCCCGGTGAGTCCCCCATCGGCAGAGAGAGTAAACGAGCCCTTGCGCTCATTGCCGCTCGCTTCAGGGCCTAGTATCGGAATCGCCAGAACCTGGCTGGCCGGTCCTGCGGCAAGAATTCCGTAGCTCCCCTGCAGATAGGACGGCAGGGTCCCAACAGGCGTTCGCTCATTGGTCGGATCGAAGATGAGGTATCGCCTGCCATCGTGTCCCTTTGTAAGGGCCATCAGTCGCGGGTCGTTCACGTCCGCAGGTATCTCGATCGCCGTAATCATGTGGTTGCCGTAAAGCGACGGGACATCCGGATCGACGATGCCTCGGCGATCATCGACAGGCATGTAGTAGGCGTTGATTCCCGCCACCCGCAGCATCGCGATCAAAAGCGTGGTCTTGTCTTTGCAATCGCCGTAACGGTTGCGAAAGATATCTGCCGCATGATTTGCTTGAAATCCGCTTATCCCTCTGAAAACCACGAAGTAGCGGATATTTTTCTGAATGCTGTCTGTTATACGGCTCAGCTTGGTGTAAAAGTCAGGAGCGCCGCCAATCAGCGTCTGGGTGAAACTTGTGATCTCGGGACTTGGCAGCGGCCGATCTGCTTCCAGGCTGGTCATCCATGCACCGATGGCTTTCCACTGGTTCTCGTTGCCCTCTACTGCCGCATCGCCCCAATGCACGCTCATACGAGCAGCGAGCGACTCCCACTCCGGATGCGAGGGAATGTCGCGTAGATCAAGCGCTGGCATGTCCTTGACTTCCCATCGCCAGTGATTGGGAGCGACCTCGACAGCCGGCACCGCCTTGAAACTATGCCACGACTGACTGTGAGCGCCACCCGGTGGAAGGTCGAGTTCCAAAGCCTGAAATACAACAGGAATGGCGTTCTGGATGCGCCAGACCTTTTCGCGCATGTACGGCCTGGTAATCTCCTCCGATTCGCAGAAGATGGTGGCGCCCACATCCACTGCCGGTGGGTTCGCAATCCGCTCCTTGTATGAGGACAGCATGACCGGAATCTGCGTGTCGCCGGCTTCCGCGAAATCAGTGTCCTGTGCCATGTACTGCTTCTCGTCGGCGGCAATTGTCCAAACCCGGAAGTAGTTGATCTTCTCGTCGACGTCGTACCCTACCGAACAGACATTGTGGCGGCCCTGTGGTTTGAGGATGCGGATGGCTTCTCGCTCACGTTCAGTCGCTCTGCCATTCGCGTCGATCGTCTCCACGTATTCGTCATACAGAATGACGGCTGGAGAGTCCTTCGCGTACTCGGGCGTGTGCGTCTTGCTCACCTGAACTGCCCAATCGGGAAGAGGCTGATTCTTACCGAAAATACCGGCAGAGGCAGACCAGGGAAAGGCCGCAATTACCGCAGCCGCAAACAATACCAGACGAGAAGCAGGGGTCCTGAGCTCAGGCTTCATCTCAGTTCCCTTTTGCGGTCTGCGTTCTGGTCAACACGAGCTGTTGTTGATCCGCTGCGGCAACCTTCTGGTAGAAGTCGTGCAGATCCCCATACTCCTTCGGGTCCAGGACCGTGAAGTTGTATCCGACGGTACGGGTCGTGACGATGTCGTTGCCTTTCACTGACGAGGAAGACTTGAACGCCGCATGGTTCGCCCAGCCAATGTTGGCCGGAGCAGGCGGTGCGTCAATCGAGAACTCCGCAGGAATGTGATAGGTCACTTGATCCTGATTCATCTGCGCAAAGTGAACATCGATTCCCGTAGTCCGCTTATCTGTTGCCAGAAATGGGTGGCTCGCGTGCGACGCGAAAAACAGCTCCGGCATAAAGAGGCGCTTTCCGGTGACATTAGCCAACGTTCCTGACACATCAACCATCGCCATCAGGTTTGTTTCGTAATCAGACAAGCCGAGAAAATGATTGAAATCTGCCTCAACGCCTTCCGGCAGATCTCTGCGGATCGACTCATTGAATTCCTTCTTGACCTCGCTCTCATCGTTTCGCAAGGTCAGCTGACGCCAGTGAAGAGCCTCCTGCCCCCGCATCACAAAGCGGATTGAGCCCTTCACATTGCCCGACGAATCAATTGTGAGATCTGCAATTCGATCGGTGACATTGGTCGTGTAGGGAGCAGCCGGCGCAGAACCAGCGGCCATTCCTTTGTCGCTCTCTCTGAAGCCTTCAGCAAGCGTGTGCTTCCAGTGCAACAAGCCGTATGGGCACATCTTTTGGCCGGGATCGAGATACACCTCTTTGCCGGCAACAGTGATTACCGCGATATAGTCGTCAAGCTGAGATGTCGACAGCAGAGTCGGATCGAACATCGCACGGGTTCGGTTGACCACTTGCATCGGAAAGACATGCAAGCCGGCCGCTCGCGCAAGAGCCACATAAAGTAAAGCTATCTCGTCAGAAGATCCGCTCTTCTGCTTCCATACGTCCTCGGCGTTCTTAATCTGTTTGAGCTTTTCATTCTTCAGTTCTGCCTTGCTCTTTTCGCGCGTGAAGTCTGTATTGTCCAGCTTCATGACCTCGGCATAGATCTTGCGCGATTTCTGATCTTCTGTATCGGTTGGCGCCACAATCTGTGTAACGGCATCCCGCAGAGCCCTCGATGGGTCGGCAAAGCGGTCCGCCTCTTTCTGCCAGCGATTCCCTTCTTTCAGCCAGAATTCCCCGCCCGACGCGTACTGCGTGTAGTAAAACTGCATCCTCCAGTTCACGCTGTTCTGGGGCGGCATCCAATCCTCGGATGGGATTGCGGGAACATCCGTGAGATCGAGTTCATAGCTGCCGTTGATTTTGCGGGATATCTTGTCGCCGATACCACCGGTGGATGAATACATCAGCCTGCTGAGGGCTTCCCCGCGGCTGTTCGTAATCACATAGCCGTTGTCTCGGGCGGGAAGAAAAGCGTAGTGCGCCTTATGAACAAAGTAGGGCTGCTGCACATCCCAGTCTGGCGAGGAGACGATGTTGTCGTCGTAGCGAATCTGGAGCTTGTATTCCAGGATGCTGCCCACCTCGACGCTCGGCAGCGTAAATACCATCGTGTTGATCTGGATGTCCTTGGTCTTGACGTCCATTAGATCGGATGGCTTGGTCGTCAACGGAATAACTGTGCCGTCGGAGTGTATCGTGCGGCCCTTGATATCCGAAACCTTGAAGCTATGACGTTCGTAAGGAATGCGGACGGTGGCAAGTTCCTTACCTTTTTCGGTAAGCACTTTGATCCGGGCATAAATGGCGTGATAGTGCAGATTGTCGTCAGTTGTTTCTTCACGGTAGAGATAGACAGCGTCCGCACCGGGCGCCTTGGGATCGGAAGTCATTCCGAGTTCTTCTTTAGTAGGGGCCGGGAACTGAGCCTGTAAGACTGACGGAACAACGAGCAATAGGCAACAAAGCGAAAACAGCAGGTGTTTCAGCCTCATATGGTTTTCTGACCTTTGAAAGGAATCGATGGCAGTTTACCGCAGTTTTGGCTACGCCATCTGACTTATTCTTGCCACCTTCGGGCTATTTCGAGATCGGCGCCTCTAAAAGTCCCTCATTTCTCATCCACCGGGTTGCCTAAGTGCCAGTCTCCCGGACGGTACTTGCGCAGTCTAACGATCAAAGCGAGGAAAAAACGTACCTGTAGGCCCGGCTAGGCAAACGGTCCTATCCTGCGCGCGCAGGTTATACCAGGGCCGACTATGCCGGAGGAAACGGAGGGAAGCTATACGCCGCGACGCTCTTAGCGGCCCGCAGGAAAATGGACTTCCAGCATATTAGAGACCAGCGCCACCGGCAGACCGACAACATTGAAGTAACATCCCTCTATCCGGGGTATCCATCTCGCCGCATAGCCCTGGATTCCGTATGCCCCTGCTTTATCCATCGGCTCCCCGGTAGAGACGTAGTCAGCTATCTCTTCTTCCCTCAGGGTGACGAACTGAACACCTGTCACCTCAGCGGCGACTTCGGTTCCGTCAGCAGTCGCGACGGCGACTCCGGTGATCACTCGATGTGTCCGGCCGGAGAGCATGCGCAGCATACGAATGGCATCAGCAGGGTCTTCAGGCTTGGCCAGTATGTGGCCGTCAAGCGTAACGGTCGTGTCCGCACCCAGAACGATAGCTTGCGGATCGTTGAGCTGCTCGCGCACCACCTGCGCCTTTTCTCGAGCCAGTCGAACGACGTAAGCAACAGGGTCCTCATCTGGACGTACGTCTTCGTTGATATGTGCAGGAATAACTTCGAAGCGAAAGCCTACCTGCGTGAGCAATTCGCGGCGGCGAGGCGAAGCGGATGCGAGAATGAGTCGGCGCATGTGACATTTCCAGCTTAAATGCCTCGCCGGTGTGTCAGCTTTTCTGTGTATCTGCCGGTGTACGATCAGAGTCGATGATCTTTGCTGATCGAGAATTGGCCAAACGTCTTGAAGCGGCAGAGGGATATGCCTGCGCACAGTTCGCACAGGCGCGGAAGAAGCTCGACCCGCAGAGTTCGTCAACGTGGTTGAAGTGCGCTGGAGCTACAGTCGTCTTCGACGGAGTAGACGCGCCGACAACGCAGACTTTCGGCCTCGGGATGTATGAGGACCTCACGCCCGCAGCGCTCGATGAGATCGAGGATTTCTTCTTTCAACGTTGCGCTGAAACAATGCATGAGGTTTGCCCTTTTGCTGGCACGGCAACTATCGACCTGCTGTGCAGCCGCGGCTACCGGCCGATTGAGATCAGTAACGTGATGTTTCGCTCGGTCGAGAGGAATGCTGAGGGGCTCGGCCCGAATATCCGGGTCCGCGAGATTGCACAGGATGAAGCGGAGTTGTGGAGCAGCGTCAGTGCACGCGGCTGGGCGTATGAGCATCCCGAACTCGAAGAGTTTCTTCGCGGCCTGGGCGAGGTGTGCGTGGCACGCGAAGACAGCCCCTGCTTTCTTGCCGAGATCGGTGGCGTACCCGGAGCAGCGGGTGCCCTGATCATGTACGAAGGCGTGGCGCTGTTTGGCGGGGCCGCGACGGTTCCCGAGTTTCGACGCCGTGGTCTGCAGGCAGCTCTCCTGCACGAGCGTATGCGCCATGCATCTCAGCACGGCTGCGACCTGGCAATGATGGTGGCAGAGGCCGGGTCGAACTCACAGCGAAACGCAGAGCGAAAGGGATTTCGAGTCGCCTACACGCGCTCGAAATGGCGATTGCCCCGCAAGGAGACGCTCGAAGCGCGCGGCTGAGGTCTTTTGTTCCAGGAGGAGTTCAGATGGAAGACATATTTAAAGATCGGCGCGATTTCCTCAGACGCGCTGGGCTAGTGGGTTCGTTCGCGATAATGCCGTCGTCAGAAGATATGTGGGCGATGGGTAAGAAACTTGGCAGCATAGTCGAAGACGCAGTCGCTCCTCAGGAGCCGCAAGACGCCGCGAAGAATCACATAAAGTTCGCGGTATGCGGCATGAGCCACGATCACATCTACGGCATGGTGGGCGCCATACAGCGTGGCGGCGGAGAGTTGATTGCGGCCTGGGGTGGTGAAGAAGACAAGCTCACAGCCTTCACGAAGCGCTTCCCCGGCGTAAAGATTGCGAAAGTCCAGGACGAGATCCTCCATGATCCGTCAGTTCAGCTTGTGCTCAGCTCGCAGATCGCCAGCGAGCGGGCGCCGTTGGGCATCCGCGCAATGAAAGCCGGCAAGGACTTTCTCTCCGATAAGCCCGGAATCACAACGCTCGAGCAACTCGCTGAAGTCCGCAAGACGATCGCCGAAACATCGCGAATCTACGCGATCATGTACAGCGAGCGATTGGAAGTGAAAGCTGCAGTGTATGCCGGCGAACTCATTCGTCAGGGCGCGATCGGTAAGGTAATTCAGACCATCAATATCGCACCCCATCAGATAATCCAGCGCGGTGGCACGGCTGGAGGTGGCGGTGGAAGGCCGGACTGGTTCTGGAATCCGGAGCAGTACGGCGGCATTCTTTGCGATATAGGCTCTCACCAGGTTGATCAGTTTCTCTACTACACCGGATCGACAGAGGCCGAGATCGTTGAGTCGCAGATTGCGAATGTACGTCATCCGGATCATCCGAAGTTTCAGGATTTTGGTGACATAGTCTTGCGCGGAAATCGCGGATTCGGGTATGTGCGGCTTGATTGGTTCACGCCCGATGGCCTCGGCACCTGGGGAGATGGGCGCCTCTTCGTCCTCGGTACCAATGGTTATATTGAAGTCCGAAAGTACACAGACGTAGCCGTGAAGAATCAGGGAAACAATCTATTCCTCGTCGACGGAAAGCAGGCGAGATATATCGATTGCTCCAACATGCCGCTTCCGTTTGGACCGCAGTTTGTCTCTGATGTGGCGAATCGGACCCATACCGCGCAAGATCAGGCTGAATGCTTGCTTGCCGCGGAGCTTGTGATCAAGGCGCAAAACGTTGCGAAGTTTGTAACGCTGCAAGATTAGCCCCAACGAATAACTTCCCCTCGCCAAGGAGGCCCGCTTGCGTTCCTGCGCTACCCTAGCTTTGCTTTCCCTCGTTCTTGTGATGGCTCCTGCGGCGCAGTCCGCTCCGCCAATCGACTCCGCACATCCCGGCGCACGCTCCGTCATGGATGCGCATAATTGCTATCCCTATTGGGAATGGTGGAGCGATCGAATCGATCGCGCTCTCTCAGCCGGCACCCCCGTCGCCATCGAGCAGGACCTTGGCTGGTACACCGATCCTAAGTCTGGCCGCAGTTGGTCCGTTGTCACGCACGGCGATCCAATCAGCGGCCATGAACCCACTCTCGAGCATTACTTCTTCGATCGAGTCAGACCGATCGTCGAACAGGCTCTTAAGAATGGCAACCGCGACAAGTGGCCACTTATAACCCTGAACCTCGATTTCAAAGACAACAAACCCGAGCATCTGGCTGCAGTTCGAGCGGTTCTTCTGAAATACCGCTCATGGCTTACCGAAGCGCCAAAGGGAGATGATCCGGGCGCCGTTCAGCAGCTTGTGGTCCGGCCAATTTTGGTTCTTACCGGCGAGCCCGATGAGCAGCAGGCAGTCTTCTACGATCAGCTAAAGCCCGGGGATCCCGTCTTGGCGTTTGGGGCTGTGCACACCACCGACAAGGACTACCACGCAGCTCCCGAGGTGATCGACTCTGAAAAAGCCACCAACTATCGTCGCTGGTGGAATAACGCATGGCGCGTGGTCGAAGCCGGAGGCCAGCAACACGCCGGCGAGTGGACCCCAGAGAAACTGCGTCGCCTTCGAGCGCTCGTTGAACGCGCCCATGCGAACGGCCTTTGGATACGCTTCTATACGCTCGACGGAGCTAAAGAGGACGAGCTGAGTTGCCATGGCTGGTTTCACAGCTATAACTTCGGAGATATCTCAGCCGCTCGCAAACGATGGCAAGCCGCCATTAATGCCGGGGTAGATTACATCGCTTCCGATCAATACGAGTTGCTAGGCGAGGAGATTCGCCAGTCCCACACACCCAATGCCTCTTCACGTTGAAGAGTTCCGAACTGAAGATCAGCGGATAATCGTCATTTGAGATGTGCTGGAAAAGAGACGCTGGCTGTTGGTAATAAATGGAAGAGGAAAGCTGAAGTTGTAGCTTACTGTCACCTTCACAACGCAGTTAGGCCCATTGGAGCCGTCAGCCGTATCACACGCCGTACCGGAGGACGTAGTTCCTGGCCATGAGGTCGACACGCTCAGATTAGCCGTCGACAAGCCAGGCGGCGTCGAGCTCTTTATATAGTTGGAGATGTCGGTACTGGAAGCAGTGCAATCGAGTGAATTCGAACTGCAAGAGGCGCTGCTCCAGCTCGATCCTCGCACGCTCCCATACCGAGCCCCCTCTAGCGCGGCATTCGCTACAAAATGTGCCGCGTACAGTGCGAATGATACATACATGACCATGAAAGCGACCCCCATCCAGATTGAGATCGCCAATGCAAATTCCACGGCTTCGCTTCCGCGCTCATCCTGCAGCCAGGATCGGCTGAAGAAGTTCTGCGCCTTCCATCCAGCAGCATTGGATGGTTCATTCTTGACCGTCTTCATTTCTAATTCCCACCGGCGCGCAGGCGTAGCTCCCGCGTGATATTTATCGAGGATGGAAGGCCCGGATACCCGAAGACGGTTTTGTAAGGACTCGTGACCGTGACATCCACATAGGTCACATAGTTATAGGTGCAACTCGGAGTCGACGAACAGGACGCTACGTCCGACGTACCATCTGAACATTCGCAACCATACTTTGCCGTCGCAGTGACACTCGATAGATTGGAAGCACCCGCCTTGGCAGCCTGGATCATTCCATCGGTATCGCTTGGGTTCTCCACTCCGTACAACGCTCCAGCGTGGGCGGCTGAAGCAACCTCGATCGCTGCGTAGAAGCCTCTGCCAAGATCCACCACCGGAATAAGCATCAGTAGAAAGAGGGGCAGTACGAGTGCAAGCTCAACGAAGCTCGCGCCCTCCGCGCTCGTCAGTCTCTCTCTGAGGCTTACCTGCTGCTTCATCGCAGCTCCATTCTGTATGGTCATTGCACAAGCGATACATTGTTGCCGTTCAGTGGGGATCCCTCTGCTAAGCCCGAGTAGTCGTCACCAAAAACACTGCCCACGGCCACGTTCAGATGAATGTCCTTGGCAACAAGAATGTTGTATGCAGACGATATTGCGCTGACACCGTAACTGACATCGCCGTCTGGCAAATAGATGGCGCCCTCCAGCTTACTGTCATTGATCAGATTCGCAACGAACACGCTGTCGGATGTTATGCCGTGGGCCTGGAAGAAGAGGATTCCGGAATATGTTCCGCTCGTCGGAGCGGAAAGGGACACATTGCTCAAACTCAAATAAGAAGCACCCGTGACAGGCTCTACGACCATTAAGCTTCCATGCGAACTTGCATTGTAGAAAGTGACCCCGGTGCCTTTGATCGACGTTAGTAGATTTAGAGTCAGATTCAAACCGCCGGACGTGACCCCAAGAAGTCCTGGTCCATCTCTCAGGATGTATGTCCCTGGGTTGAACTTAATATTCGAGGCGATGGCAGCCGTAATAGAGATGCCTCCGCAATAGACGCCTGGATTGAACGTTACGTTTCCTCCAAGCAATACGTTGACTGCCGACGAAGACCCAGAGTAGGGAGATGACGTGCTAGTACCGCACGCAGCGTTAGCGTTGGACGGAGCCGGCAGATAGGCTAAGGGATCCGCGGGTACTGGCGTAGCCTGGTACGTTTGCGGCCTGGATGCTGCAAGGCAAAGCAAGCCTTCCGATCCACCTGAGACGCTTATCCGCGGGGCATAGAGAAAAGCGCCTATAACGCATGTCAAAGCGCCCGCCGACGTGGACTCATCCACGATCGGGCATCGCGACTTGACGATAACGCCCGCGAGAATAGTGAGTGCAGGCCCGGTTGGATTCAAAGCATAGATGCATGGCCCACCGAGACCATGCGCCGCCTCCGCTCTGGCCTTGACCGTCACGGTCTTGAGGCCTACGAGCGACGCAAAATAGGTGCGCACAGGCTGGGAGACGACTGCTTCCGCATACGTTCCCTTGCCCTTGTTTGGATCACTCGCAATAGCGCAAGGTGGATTATTGAGCGTTAATGTTGTCCCGCTCTCGACCCCGGGGCCGCAATTCGTCAGGACAGTGTCAGCGGGAAAGCCGTTTTCTTGAAGGGCGCCCTGGGCGGCCGACTGCATTGCTGTACAGACCGCTGTGCCGTTGCAGCTCCTCGCCTCTAGGGCCGCGGCCAGTGCAGCAGCATCTGCTGCTCCCTGCAAATTACGTTTTACGAAGAGAAAATGCCCAAAGTCAATCGCGAGTCCCAGAATCGCGATGAACATGACCATACAGAGGGAGGTGGTCACCAGAATCGATCCGCGCTCATCGTTTGTGGCATGTCTTATTGTCATAGCGTCGCTCGATCTGCAGGTACTCTCTCGAGAATGTCGACCTTGTCAGGTCTAGAACGCACTCTCGATATATATGGCTGCGGATCAACTCCTTGGGATCGTCTGAGTAGTACTCATGAGAAGTGGTCTAAGTGCCACTTGCAAACGAATCAGACTACGAACACTATGGGGAACAAGGCGTATCTTCTGACCGGATATGAGAATCACATATAGGTAGAGCGATGAGAATACTTCGGAGGTGGGAGGCAAAGCCTTAACTTATCAGGAAACTCCGTATACTTATCGCTGCCCGGACACGGTCACTTATGACTTGCCCACACGCAGATATCGCGCTTGATATCATCCACTAATCTTCAGGATGACGCAGCGATATCTACTTGCGCTGAACAAGGCTCTGGATCGCACCAGCATTCAGGTGCTCTGGCCATGCCGTATGTTCCAGGCGGGTAATTTTCTCGGCAACCGCGAGGCTGATGAACTGATTCAGCGACAACCCTTCCCTCTGTGCTATCTCAATGGCCTGGCGGCGCGTGGAAAAGGGTAGGCGTAGCGGAAAGCTGATGGGGCGGCTGATTTCCTTGGACACTTGGGGCGACCTCGCAAACAAAGAGTGGCAGTAGTACATCGACGATAGTACGGGCAACGTCACGCGCAATCGATATGACCATCGTGTTGCCCAACTTATGACTTTGCCCGATCTTGCACGTACTTTCGACTGCGACGGACTAAGCCGACATCACGATTGCTGCAATACTGTTCGCGCCATCTCTATTACCTGCACAAGATAGCACTGCTGTGGAACATATCACTCAGCTTTAGAACGTGAATGCGCAAGGCTGGCACTCAGGGGAACGCCCCTTAACCGCTCTAAGGTATTCCCTTGCGGCCTTATTAGGCAATTAGGGTTTCCCCTTATAGCGGCGGGTTACCACGGGCTGTTGGGTAAGCTAAAACAACTATCCAACAGCCCTAAGTGTCGATCAGCAGTACATCTAGCGGCTGCTCAGCTTCTTACTCATTACTCGACGACGAACTGCGCTCTGCGGTTCTGCTGGAAGCAATCATCACTGCCGTCCGAGCAGAATGGGCGCTCCTTGCCGTAGCTGATGACTTCGATGCGATTCGCTTCAACGCCCGCGGACATCAGCGCGCTGCGTGTGGCTTCCGCTCGCTCCATGCCCAGGGCGACGTTGTATTCAGCCGACCCTCTTTCATCGGCATATCCAGCGATGGTGATGCGAACGCTCGGGTGAGCGATAAGAAATGCTGCGTCTTCATGAACCGCGCGTGCCGCATCCGGTCGCAGATCTGCCTGGTCATAGTTGAAGAATAGGTCCTGCAAGCTCTTCTGCGCCGCGATATCGAAGCTGTTGTCCCCAGGAGGTGCGGCAACCTTCGTCATAAGCTGCTGATTCTGGCTTTGGGCGCTGGCGACTTCAAACTCCACCTTGCAGCTAAGCGATTGAGATGGATTAGAGTCAAGTACGGCATGGCCGGCCACTGAGTAAGTTCCGGGAGCGAGTCCGTCTGTGTTGACTGTGATCACGTTTCCGTGGCCCACGATCGCCCCGCCGTTCGTGGACCAATCGTAGGTGAAGTAGTATCTGTCAGGATCAGCGGATGTCTCAGCGCTGATGTGCACTGGCTTTCCCGAATTGACGATGTGGTTGTTTGTGTAGCATGCCAGGGCAATGTCTTTAACGGCTTTGGCATGAGATACGGGAGTAGTATCCGCAACGTATTGAGGAGCGTCGCCGTGTGCACCGCCAAAATGCATCACTACGCCAGCGTTTATCTGCAGTTGCCGCTGTGTGCCATTCGCGCCATTCGGGAACGACGTGTGAAGGAACGACGCATCAAAGAGTCGGACCGAGTATCTTGAGTTGAGATTGAAGTCGAGCCCGCCGCCCGCAGAATAGGCAAACGAAGAGGCGCTGGAAGCTCCCGCAGAGCTGTTCGGGAAGTACGAATCTCCGGCATGTGCTCCGCCAGCCAGAAATTCCCCGAACGGAGACAGTCGCCTTCCCGGCAGCGTCACGCGAGGGCCAGCAAGAAAGGTCGTCAGCGCAAGGTTCTGCCCCAGCGAGCTGATCCTGGACGCGTGAACGGTTCCTACTTCACCGTTCAGGCCAAGCCTGGAGCTCAGATTGTATTGGGCCCCGATGTAGCCGCCATTCGCGGTGAAACATCCACATTCCGCTGGTGGGGCGTTCGCATTGATCAGGTGATACCCTGCCGTGATATCAATCCGGGGAGCATCAAATGATTGGTTGGCAAACACCGTTTGCTGCCCTTCTGCCGCATATGAGCCCGCCAGTGCCGCCACGAAACCTAGTGCGATAAGTTGCTTCATATTCCGACTCCTGTTCATTCAGTGCTGAGGTTTCGCTGCTTAGTAGGCCAGCGAAACACCCGGGGAAGTAGTCAACGCATTCGTATCGACCAATACGAATCTGCCAGGAGAAATCGCATAGATCACTGTTGTTCCGTCTCCCAGCAGGTACCGCCCCGCTGTCGCGGGAGTGACATTTCCGTTGTTGTTCGACAGGTTGTAAGTTGTGCTGCCGGCAACTCCGAGTTGGAGAACGTTCAGGGTCCCCACACCGACGTTTTCGTCAAGTGTGAATGTCGCGTGCCCGGCTCCGTCAGCGGTGGCATAACCTGAGGTGTTGATGCTTGCCAGCGAACTGGCTGGTATGGTCCCGAGGACGAATGTTCCATTCAAGGTTGCATTGCTGAATGGCGCACCCGTCTGAGGCTCAAATTGGCCAAGTCCGGCGTAGCTCGTCTCAAGGAAGTAGCCTTGATTAGGCGCTACCAGGTAGACCACACGCGCATCCGGCGGACCCGTCGGCAACCCAAGAAGGCCGAGCAAGACCGAGATAAGGCCCGAGTGGTTCGGGTAGTGGAAGGTGCCGCGTCCGTTGCTGCTCACCGTGCAGGCTGAGGTACCGGTGGCTGCATAGGAACCTAGCAGTGCATTGATCAGGTTGTTCTTGTCACTGTTCGTCAGGCCGGTGAGATTATCAATCGTCCCCGTCAGACCACCCATGTCGATGTTGGTCGTGTTACATGTGCCAGAACCGTTTCCGCTCGCACGGAAGATCGTCGCCGTCGAGAAGTTCAACACATTCTGCAACGTGGTTCCGAGTAGGCCAGGATTGGACTGAGCATTCTCGTATCCCACAAACGCTCCGTTCATCGAGGCATTGCTGAAGCTCGGCGATGTTTGCAGTTGTGCTGTCCCGGCAAGCAGTGTGAACTCAGAGTGCTTGTCGATCGACATCACAAATGCTTCGTTGGCATTCACGATGTAGACCGCATAGTTCGTCGGATACAATCCATCCGCGATGCTTGTATTCGTCATCTCCAGCTGCAAGCGCCCGTTCTGATCCGTGCTCTGATAGGAGCCGGTCAGTGGTGCGTTGGCAAAGTTAAAGCTGGCGATGTTGGCATCGGCTGTTCCGGCCGTTAGATTGCCAGCGCCATCAGTAGTGAACGCGCCGACAGTAGCCACCGGACCAGAAGCAATGCCCACGGTGCACGAGATCAGGCAAGGGGTGTCTCCCGAGAAACCAAACGCATAGCTTCCGTTGAGTCCGGCAGAAAACGCACCGCTAGTTTGAGCCAGCAGCTGTCCGGATCCCTTGGTCCCCACCAGCTGGTCGTTGTCGTACCGAATCAGACTTCCGTGCGTCGAGACGGTCGCCGGCGAAACAGGGGCCTTCAACGAGATTGCGTAGGTGAAGGTCTGATCCGTCGTTCCATCGTTATTGAGGGTTGTGATGGTGATGAAACCACGGCTGTCGGCGTTCACGATGTATGTGCCGAGGAAGTTCTGTGGGGCAACCGTGGTTCCGCTCGGATGCGACGACTGGTGATTCGCATCGAGCTCGCCCATGTTGATTCCACCGGTTCCGTCAGCGGTAAAGCTGCCGATCGATGCGGTCTGATACGCGAGGACACCCGCGACCACGTCATCGTATCCCTGGAAGAGGTACGCGTATGGTCCGGTAAGTTCCCCGTCATACGGTGTTGTCGGATATTGAACCAGCAGCACCAGCGGTACCGATGCCGTGGCAGACACACTGTCCGTGACAGTTGCGGTGAAGCTCGTCGCGCCCGGCTGCGTCGGTGTGCCTGAAATTGTGCCATCCGACTGCAACGTGATTCCTGGAGGCAGAGAGCCCGCCGTCACCGAATAGCTATACGGCGTGGTTCCACCAGTCGCTTGCAGCGTGTACGTGTACGGTACTCCCACAGTAGCGATCGGGAGTGTCGCAGTAAGGCTCAGCGTTCCAGACGGATTGATGGTGATGGTTTCAGACTGCGACACCGTCTTTGTCGGATTGCTGGAGTCTGTAACTGTGACGGTAACTGTGGACGGGCCCGCAGTGGTCGGAGTTCCGCTTACAGTGCAGCCAGTCAGCGTGAGTCCTGCTGGCAGAGTGCCCGAGCTGATGGAGCAGGTGTAGGGCGTAGTTCCACCGCTTGCGTCGATTGGTGCACTGTAGACAACACCTACGGTGCCGTTCGGCAACGTATTGGTTAGCGCAAGTGCAGCCGGGTTTATAACGATCGTTTCGGGTCCGGATGTTGTTTGAGACGGAGATCCCGAGTCATCAACCTTCACCGTTACGGTCGAGCTTCCAGCCGTCGTCGGTGTGCCGGTGACCGTGCACCCGCTCAGAGAAAGTCCGGCAGGCAGAGTCCCCGCAGTGATCGTGCAGTTGTATGGAGAAGTTCCACCAGCAACGCCCACCGTCGCGTTGTAAGGGATGCCAACCGTACCATCCGGCAGAGTCGAGGTCGAAAGGCTCAACGGTGCAGGACTGATCACGATTGTTTCGTTCTGGCTGGCGGTCTGCGTCGGACTACCGGAGTCAGTCACGGTCACCGTGATCGGCGAGCTGCCTGCCGTCGTCGGTGTGCCGGTGATCGTGCATCCGGTGAGGATGAGGCCCGCAGGCAGAGTTCCCGCGATCGAGCAGGTATAGGGTCCCGTGCCACCTGACGGAGTGATTGTGCCTGTGTAACCCGAACCTACTGTACCGCCAGGCAATGTGCCCGTGATTGTAAGCGGGGCAGGGTTGATAACGATGGTTTCGTTCTGGCTTGCGTTTTGAGCCGGGCTGCCCGCATCCGTCACTTTCACCGTGATCGGTGAAGAACCAGCTGTCGTGGGCGTGCCGCTCACTGTGCAGCCAGAGAGCGAAAGTCCGGCTGGAAGTGCACCGGTGATCGAGCACGAATATGGCGTGGTCCCGCCGCTCGCCGTGATTGTTCCGGTGTAGACAACGCCAACCGTGCCGTTCGGCAGCGTTCCCGTAATTGCAAGCGGGGCGGGCGAGATCACGATCGTGTCGTTGTGAGTTGCATTTTGAGCTGGGCTTCCCGAGTCCGTCACCTTCACGGTTACCGGCGAGGAGCCTGCCGCGGTAGGCGTGCCGCTCACTGTGCAACCACTGAGTGAAAGACCGGCCGGAAGTGTGCCTGCGCTGATCGAACAGCTATATGCCGGGGTGCCATTGGCAGCGGTAATGGTCGCGCTGTAGGCCGCTCCAACGGTTCCGCTGGGTAAGGTGCTGGTGATGGTCAACGCTGCCGGAGCGATGACAATGGTCTCGTTCTGGCTTGCGTTCTGTGCCGGACTTCCGGAGTCTGTCACCTTCACCGTGATCGGAGAAGATCCCGCCGTGGTCGGCGTACCGCTCACTGTGCAGCCCGCGAGCGAAAGACCAGCCGGTAGAGCGCCGGTGATCGAGCACGTATAGGGCGTGATGCCGCCTTGAGCGCCGATCTGCGCGCTGTAGGGCACACCCACCGTGCCATCCGGAAGCGTGTTGGTTATCGAAAGAGCTGCCGGTGCAATGCTGATCGTCTCGTTGGCACTGGCATTCTGCGCAGGGCTTCCTGTATCCGTCACCGTGACTTGGACGGTGACGCTGCCGGCAACAGTTGGCGTGCCGCTCACTGTGCAAGCTGTGAGTGTGAGCCCCGCTGGAAGAGCGCCCGTGATTGAGCAGCTATACGGCGATGTGCCGCCGGAAGCCGTAATGTTCGCACTGTAAACAACGCCCACGGTGCCATTCGGCAGCGGACTGCCCAGCGTCAGCGCAGGAGGCGAAATCACAATCGTTTCGACCTGGCTGACGACCTGTGCCGGGGAGCTTGCATCGGTCACCTTCACCGTGACGGTCGCGCTGCCTGCAACTGTCGGAGTTCCGCTCACCGCGCAACCAGACAGAGAAAGCCCTGCTGGCAAAGTTCCGGTAATCGAGCAGGAGTACGGAGTAGCTCCGCCTGCTGCCGAGATCGGAGCGCTGTAGGCAACTCCCACCGTGCCGTTGGGCAGAACATTCGTCATGCTCAGCGGCGAGTTGACAGTGATGGAAACTGCGGCAGTTGCGGTTGCGCCCAGGCTGTCTTTCACCTGAACCGTGAATGCAAATGTGCCTTTGGTAGTCGGCGTCCCGGAGATGATGCCTGTCGCTGCGGAGATGCCGAGACCCGGCGGCAGTGTTCCCGCTGTGACGCTCCATGAGTAGGGTGTCGAACCACCGGAAGCGACCAGCGAAGTACTATAAGCAACGCCGACGACGCCGTCAGGCTGAGGGCCACCCGCCAGAGTCAACGGCGAAACGACCGTGATGGAAACCTGAGCCGACGCAGTTGCCGTTGTGCTGTCTTGAACCTGAACCGTGAAGGTTGAAGTTCCTTGAACAGTCGGCGTACCCGAGATGATGCCCGTCGTCGGAGAGATGGAAAGACCTGCAGGGAGCGAGCCGGAAAGGATGCTCCAGGAATAGGGCGTGACGCCTCCAGCGGCGACTAGAGAGGTCGTGTACGGAATTCCGACTTCGCCGATCGGCTGAGGCCCGCCTGCCAACGTAAGCGGGGGCACCGGATTGGAAATGGTAATCGACTTGTTCGCAGTTACCGTGAATGGAACTGCGCTTGTGTCAGACAGCTGCACCATGAACTGGAAAGTGCCCGTCGCAGTCGGCGTACCTGCAATCTCGCCCGTTGCAGCGTTGAACGAAAGCCCAGGAGGTACAGCGCCGCTGGCGACCCACGTCTTCAGAGGCGATGTTCCCCCCGCAGAGACGATCATTGTCGAGTAAGTAGATCCGACGATGCCGGCTGGAGGCGCGCCTGTGATCGTGGGAGCAGGATTCACGGTGATGTTCACCGTCTCCTGGCTCTTGGTCTGTGGGATAGATGCGATTAGCTTCACCTGTATCGGCGATGTGACTCCTTCAGGAGCCGTATAGGTCGTGGTCAAGCCCGATGCCGATGAGACAGCGCCGCACGCGCTCCCATTGCAGGACGACCCGTCGAATGCCCAACCAACCTGGTACTTCCCTGTCAGGTTGGCTGTGATGTTGATGGACTGTCCGGAGTCGATCACAAACGAGGTTGCAGACAGGCTCGCAATGCCGCCGCCCGCATATCCCCCTCCGCCGCAGCCGTTCAGCGCAACAAACAGCAAAAGTGTTGTTGCCGTTCCGAGTGCAGCTCGAGAGCCGACCGCTTGAAAGAATCGAGCGATCCGATCTTTGGACAAAAAGTTCGTGACGGACCTAACAGCACGGGAAAAGGAAGTCCCTGCAAGCACCATGGGGAATCTGACCTCCATCAAAGAGCTCCTGCCATTCGTCCTCGACCTCCGAGAACGATATGTGCCGATTGACCTAACTCGGCGAATGAGTCAAGGGGAGTTTGCTTTGATGGTTACATCGGGTCCATACAACGAAGGTACTAGCGCGTTAAATACAGAACTCTATCATTCGCGATAGTTATTTATTTTCCAGCAGTTATCAGCAATAGGCTCCATGCTTCAAAGGTAACCAGGTCTTTTTAGGCATGATATTGCGAATAACACCACTGTTTATGCGGGTATTTTGATACACAGGCACAATCATTATTCGATAACTAGACGATATACAGTAGCAGGACCATTAGCGCTGATATCACGCACGATATCACCACTGATATAAGTGAATATTTTGGTCATAATCCAACTCGGAATTACTTATCCCTAAGTAATCCTGGTGAAAATGAGGGCTGCGAAAGATCGGCGGCGGAGAGAATTGAGCTACGGAATCTATACCGGAAAATCTGCGCAGCTCCACTGAGGTTCTCTATCCGGTAGCTCGCGATCCGGACAGCCTGCGCAATGCGTGCTCAGCAGCAACAACACCGCGATACTGGGCCTCCTCGAAGATCGAGAAGCCGCTGAGATCTGAATTCGCGAACAGTATTCTGCCGCGCATCTCTTTCATGCTTCTTCGTTCCGGCGAGAAGATAGAGCCGACGGTAGGCCGCGCCATCGCGTGTCCCATTCGCATGATGTCTATTCTCGAGACGCACTGTCGAATGTCCGGATGCACACGCTCCAGGTCGTGAAGAATCGCTTCTTTCCAGTAGCCCCAGTCTTTGCTTAGCAGCAATCGCCGGTTTTGAGAGGGAGATCCATCCACGAGGGCCCAGTAGAAGGTCCATACTGTCCGCTCTATGTGGGTGCGGAGAGTCTGATGGGTTGCGTCAACATAGCCGAGCGTTGGCGAGTCCATGAATACGCTGTCCCAGGTAGGATCGGCGCCGTAGTTCGCAGGAATGCGATCGAGAGTCAGGTTCGCCGTCAGCCATGGAGAGTATTCAAAGCTGCGCAAGGGTGCCATGCCCTCGATCAGGTAAGGAGCGAGAAACGTAGGCGCCGCGAAGATCACAAAGTCGGCGTCGTACCGCGCGTCTCCAGAAAATACGTTGACGCCCGATCTGCCCTGCACGATCCTATGCACCAACTGACCGGTTCGAACAAATCCACCAACCCGCTCAAGCAGCCTGCGGACGATCCATCCGTTGCCTTCAGGCCATGTGAGCGGCCCCTTCTCGTCAGGCTCGCGCGACGCGAAATACTGAATCCCAGCCCACGCAGAGGTCTGATCTGTTGTCGCGCCGTAGTCGTCTCTGCAGCAGTAGTTCATGTACCAGTTGAGAATGTTCGAATCCATCCACCGCTCCCGCAGCCAGTCGGCAAACGAAATTCGGTCAAGGTCAGCACTCTCTTCGGTAAATCCCACGTCCATAGGTACCGTGAACTTTCCCGTTCCGCGATACGCATGTATCTCCTCTTCCAGACGCCGAAACTGATCTCGATCTCTCTGCTTCAGGCCCACAGCAGGCTCTATCCCCTCCTGCCAGCGCCCATACAGAAAAAGCCGTTCCTGCGGCGTGAAGCACAGGTAGCGCTCCTCCCACTTGCCGTCCTTCAGCACCCCCAGATCTTCGAAGAGTTCACGTACGAAGACAGCCTTGCGGCCTGGCACCGGAACGTAGTGTGCTGCCCAGGGGTATGCGGTAATCTCGTTCTCGCCCCATCGCGAATTCCCTCCCGCCTGATCGCACATCTCAAGAAGAACGAAATCGTGAAAGCCTCTCTTCTGTAGCCTCCATGCGGCGCTCAGTCCGGCAATCCCGCCTCCCACGATCACGACCTTCGTTTTCTCTACCCGCTTAGGCGCCGGAAATGCCGCTCGATCGCGGAGCATGTGACCCTGCTGGAACGAATCGTTCACGAATCCGCCGGCAATCCTGGGCTCGCTCTTCATCGAGAGCCCTACAATCGAGAAACCTGCCGACTGGACGAAAGAGCGGCGCGAGACCGTCAATGGCTTATATCTTTCCAGTCCTGGTCATAGAGGTGAACCAGGACCTGATCGTTCAACCGGTTTGGCGCCATCGATAGCGGAGCCATGTCAGGCGGAAATTGGAACATCGCCGAAAGACCTTTAACATCCACAAAGCGAAGGCCCGCAGGAAACGTTGTCGGCGGCTTGTATTCGTGATGGCCCGCAAGCACGAACCCCCACTCTCCAAACGACGGTACATAGACGTGATACGGATAGGTCAACATCCCGGACTGTTTGATCGTTTCCGCGATGCACCAATACGAATCGCGTGCAAACATCGGAGATGTGCTCTGCACAACCATCAAGCCCTGTTCGCTGAGATGGCGGGCGACAGCTTTGTAAAACGTCGTGGTGTAAAGCTTCCCCAGCGAGTAATTGGTTGGATCTGGGAAGTCGATGACAATGAAGTCGAAGCTGTCGGTATTGGAATCGACCCAGGGAAAAGCATCGCCGTTGATGACGTGAACCTTCGGGGAGAGAAACGACTTCTGATTAAGCCCCGTCAGCATCGCATTCGTTGAGAAAAGCCGCGTCATCTCAGGGTCAAGATCCACTAAGGTCACGCTTTCCACCTGCGGATACTTGAGAATTTCGCGCACCGCCAGGCCATCGCCCCCGCCAAGCACCAGCACTCGACGTGGTGCCGCGATTGCCGACAGGCCCGGATGGATGAGTGCTTCGTGATAACGGTATTCGTCCCGTGAACTGAATTGGAGATGGCTATTCAGAAACAGGCGAATATCGTCTTTAAACCGGGTAAGCACAATGTGCTGATAGTGAGTGTCGCGCGCGAAGATGATCTCATCCGCATAGATATTGTCCTCCGCTGCCTGCGTGATGCGCTTGGCCTGGGCAAGCCCGGTACAGAGCGCGGCAATTACGATAACGCAGAAGGTACGCAGAACCGCCGTTCTTGCCATCTGGTTGGCGAAGATGAACGTGCTCCATAGTGCGACTGCGGCATTCAGAATCCCGAAGAGCATCGCCGAGCGCACCAGCCCCAAATGCGGCACCAACAGAATTGGGAAAAGCAGGGACGCGCCTAGAGCGCCAAGGTAGTCGAATGTCAGAACATGCGCGACGACATCGCGAAAATGATAGCGGTCCCGAATGATGCGCATCAGCAAGGGAATCTCAAGGCCGACAAGAACGCCAATGACAATCACCAGCGCATACATCAGAAACTGAAATCCCTGCGAGTACGCAAAGGCCAGAAATAGCAGCGCGGACGAAAATCCGCCCACAACGCCCAGCAGCAGTTCGATCCACACAAATCTGTATGCCAGACCGCGATCGATGTAGCGGGAAAGAGCGCTCCCTATACCCATGGCGAACAGGTAACAACCGATGATGGTCGAGAACTGAAGAACGCTGTCGCCAAGAAGGTAGCTCGCGAGTGTGCCGGCAACGAGTTCATAGATGAGCCCGCATGCGGCAATCAACAGAACAGTGATGAAAAGAAGAATTCCCACCTTAGTGAACAGCCGCCGCGATAATCACGCACAAGCCAAGAGACATGGCCCCCAGCAAAATCGCCAGCGCCAGGTTGTGCTCCTGTACGATCTCCTTCCACAGGTTATAAGGCGTGATCTTATCCAGCACCAGAAAGGCGCCGCCAAAGATCACGATGCCGATACCTGCATAAACAATCGCGTTCACCACATTGCTGATCTGGATGCCCATTTACTTGCCTCCCGTGTAGTGGTGGTAGGAACTGTACACCGATCGATAAGAGCCCGGATTGTCGCGAACTGATCGTGGCACATTTGGCACTTCATTCACGCGACTGAGGCTCCATCCGCGGTACTCTGCGAATGACACCGCAGCCAGAACAAACAGCCCATATACCAGGAAGAAGCTCCGTATCATTCTCCATCTCCTGAAGACTTCATCGAATCTGCGATGTTCTCAACCATACCCAGCAGCGAACCATCGCCGGGCATGCCGCCATAGTCGCTCTCTGCCCAGCGAAGATGCTCGAAGTTGAGAGAACGCCACGTGATCAACCCCGCTGGAACTAACAACGCCAGCAAAGCAATTCCGAAAAAGCTTGCCTGAGGAACGTCCCGCTTCACAGTTACAACGTAGCGGATCAAGCCCCGGTTAGAATCGCTTTCCGGCTCAACTCGAAGATAGTAGTTCCCGGGAGGGACACTCGGTATCGTGACCGAGTTCGATGTCTTCCCTTCCGACCAGGAGCCGTCGGAGTCATAACCGTGGTAGTAGCTGACCTCACGCCCGAAATCGTAGGCGTGGCCCGTGTCCTGGTTGATAAGCGCATAGTTGAGGTAGATCCAGTCGTTGTCGACTCCCGCATTGGTTGTCAGCTCAACGTCAGAGGTGCGTCCCTTGAGTTGAAAAACGGGGGTGACGAACGAGGCTTCTCCGCCTGCACTGCTATTGAATTCGAACATTTGTTCGAAAACCTGCTCATCGCTTTCCATCCAGTAGACCCCAACCGCAAGCGATAGCAACAGGATGAGAAAAACGCCCGCCATCGTCCAGACGCTCTTGACGTTTGAACTCATCGGAGAAGGTTGATTCTCGTAGATTCCGATGGGCGCCGGCGGATCACCTTGCAGTTTGAAAGCCTTCCACACATCGCGGCAAGACAGATACTCGCCAATCGACCACGTCACTTCTTTGCCGCTGCTCTCACTGGAGATTACGCGTGGCGGCGAAATGAAGTCGGAGACGCGAGTAATTTCGCCAACCCGGACCTGCCAGGGAAATTCGCCCAGCACAAAGGCCGTCGCGGCATCCGCAGTCTGGAAGTGGCGATAAGTTTCGCCAAGGTACTTGAGCGTGGCGCCCCCTGCGCTTAAATCTGGCAGCGCGCGCAGAATACTGATGTCGTTCCAGTGCCCATCGTATTCCGTCAGATAACGGAAGCCCTTCACTGGATTGAACAGGACATATTCATGCCAGCTGTAGGAAACCCCTTCCACCTGGATGGTTCGGCGCTGAAAGCCGATCGCCTCGTAGAGAACTCCACGAATCGACCCTCGCGAGCCAAGCGGGATCAGGGGACGATCTTCAATCGTCGCGGCGTGGAACTGCTGCAGGATTTTCAATTTTGGGTCTTGCGCATCAAGCACCGAATGGCAGCTCTCGCAAATGATCGTCACCGCGTTTCCAAAAGAACGCACGGTAAGGCTCGCACCGCACCCTGGGCAGTTCAGCGACCTGACCTGCGGAGATCCTGCGGGAGCAGGCCCCATAGGACTCACGACCATCCCTCGAAGCTGCGCAGGTTTTTGAGCTTAAGATCGTTGAACTCAACTGACTCGCCAAGAAAAAGAAGCGGCGGATCTTCGCTGTAATCGATAGTTGCGAACTTTTCTGAATGCGACATAAGATCAATGAACACTACGTCGGACTTGTCCCAGTATTGAAAAGGCAGTTCCCCTTCCACTCCGCAGTAGTGAGCTTTCGTAATTGTGCTGACAATGTATGTCTGGTTGCCCCACGTGTACTGCTGGCCAATCTTGCATTCGCGCGGCAGCTTTTGGTCTGAAGCGGGGAACGTGACGACATAATTCAACTGCGCATCCGAGAGCCATCCACTGGTTCCATCATTGGTGACAAAATGCCACTCGTTCCAGTTGCCCTGATCGTATTCGTAGATGATGCGGCCGATCACTGAAAATGCGCGCTTCCCGAACACTCCCTCTGCTCCAATCTGAATCGGCGAACTGTTCAGAGGCAGATCGGCGACCTGGCCGACCTTCTGAAGATCGAGATCCGTTCGAATCAAAATGGACCTGCAGAATTCGCAGACGGTCTGCACGCTGCCCGACCAGCGAAAGGTGATCTTCGCCCCACAATTCGGACAATTCGCAGTCGGCTGGGTCATCGGCTCTTTTTCCCTGCGGCTTCCAGCGCATCAGACACATCGGCATGTGCCGAATAGTCCCGCTCAACCTCCACTACGCGGACGGATGAAGCCAGCAGAATCTCCGAGAGCTTCGTTTCAAAATCCCATCGCCTGCGCGGCACACAGCAAAAGAGATTAATGCAGATCGAACCAAATTCAGGAAACGTGTGGCACGTGAGATGAGACTCAGAGAGCATGCACATCCCGGTAACTCCCCCTGTTCCCGGGAATTGGTGCCAGTGGGCCTCGCCGATGGTTCGCAGGCCTAGATCCTTGATGATCAGCGCAAAAAGATCACGCAGAATCGCAACGTTGCGCAGCGCTTCCGCGCTGCACCCCTGTGCATCGACAATCCACTCAGTTCCATTCATACAGTTTTTCGGCCAGCCTATTGTTGCGCGTGGCCACATTCGGGACAGAACTTGCTCGACCTCGGGATCGGCTTGCCGCAACTGATGCAGAATTTAGTCTCGGTGGCTGCAGCCGCCGTCGGGGCCACAGGATCCGCCTGCGATGATCCTGGTTTCCTCATCGCGTCCATCATCGCCTGCCCCATGGCGATTCCGGCTCCCAGCCCCGCGCCAACGCCTGCTGTCCCGGCGCCTTCATTGGCTGCTGCTATCGGAATCGACTGGGCGACCTCGAATTGCGTGTAGCGTCCGATATCTCCGACCATGTTCATGCCGATGCGCTGATCGAGTATCTTCTGGAGTTCGTCCGGAAGCGAGAGATTCTCCACAACAAAGCTGTCGAGAAGAAGCCCATACTCGGCGAACCCCGGCTTCAATGCTGCGAGCAACTTTTCGGCCAGGGCAACCTGGTTCGCCGCCATATCCAGAAACGGCACCTGGCTGTTAGCGAACGTGTCCGTCATGCGGCCGACAATCGTGTTGCGAAGCTGCCCTTCCAGTTCTGGAACCGTGTACAAATCACGCGTGCCGCTGATCTTCGTGTAAAACGTCTTCGGGTCAACGATGTGATAGGTGTAGATCCCGAATGCCCGAATCCGAACAGCTCCGAATTCCTTGTCCCGAATCGTGATCGGATTGGGAGTACCCCACCGCTGATTGGTCTGCAGCCGTGTCGAGAAGAAGTAAACATCCGATTTGAAAGGCGACTTGAATGCCTTGTCCCAGTTCATCAGATACGTCAGAACGGGCAGGGTCTGCGTATTGACCGTATACAGCCCTGGCGCAAACACGTCGGCGACGCGCCCTTCGTTTACGAACACTGCCATCTGCGAATCGCGAACAGTGAGCCTGCCACCATTCTGAATCTCTCGATCCTGCATCGGATATCGATAAGCGAGAATGCCGTCGTCGGGCTCGACCCACTCGATGACATCAATAAACTGTTTCGATAAAAAGTCGCGAAGGCTCATGGAACGCTCCGTCAACAGAATTCAGTCCCGTGTTCCGGTGAGGGCATCGTAGGGCCTCCGCTACCATGTGTCAACATTTACCGATATTGCTGATGTGCATACAGTTATTGCAAATCGCGAAGCCGGAGAATGGCGCGAAGATTCCTCGTCTAGCGGCGCCTTTTCAGATTTTCCTGGGACCCAATCAGATCTGGCACAAAGAAAAGACGTGAACAGCATCTATGGACATTGTCAGATCCGTCAAACAGACTGAGGTATTCAATGCAAAGAAGAGACTTCCTCTCCGCCACCTTGCCCCTCGTTGGTGGAATGATGGCGTTCGGAAACCGGCTCGCCGCGGCGCAATCGGTATCCAAAAGCATTGTCGAATTCGGCGCGGTTCCCGATGGGAGAACGATCAACACTAAGGCCATCCAGAGATCGATCGATGCAGTCTCTCAGGCAGGTGGCGGAACTGTTGTCGTCCCCGCCGGAGTCTTCCTCACCGGCCTAATCGAGTTGAAAAGCAAGGTGACGTTGAACCTCGCCGAAGGAAGCACCCTCCTCGGCAGCACTTCCATGGAAGACTACAAGTTCGATTCGGCTTCTTCCGGGCATGATGGTCCGAACCCCCGCCATCTCGTTTTCGCAAACAATGGGGACAACGTCACGATCTCCGGCACCGGAAAAATCGACGGCCAGGGCCAGAGTTTCTGGGAACCTTCGGAGAAGTCCTCTCTGGAGAGCGAACCGTGGGCTGAAGTCGCCTCGCACGATCTCGCCCCGAAAAAAGGCGGCCGCCCCAGCCCGTTATTGCTGTTCGTGAACTGCCGCAGACTCACAGTTGAAGATATACACATTCAGAACTCACCGGGATGGACACTGCACACGATCAATTGCGACAACGTCGACATTCACGGGATTTCAATCAAGAATCCAGTCAATGGTCCCAACACGGATGGAATCGACATCACAGGTTGCCAGAACGTTACGATTACGAACTGCTCGATTGAGACCGGCGATGACGCGATTTGCTTGAAGAGTCAGAACCCGTTCGGCCCAGAACCCCGGCTCGTGAGAAACGTCGTGGTGACAAACTGCCAAATTTCTACATGCTGCAACGGATTCAAGATTGGAACGGAGACCGAAGGAGGATTCGAGAACATCACCTTTTCCGATTCGGTAGTGTTCAACAACGATGTCCCCTACAGAGAACGTGTCATTGCTGGTGTCGCTCTGGAGATCGTTGACGGTGGCTGGATCGATGGCGTTATCGTGAAGAACATTCAGATGCAGCGCAGTCGCACGCCGATCTTCATTCGCCTTGGAAACCGGAAACGTGCTCACGACTACCCGCAGCATGGAATCCGCAACGTGAATATCGAAAACGTACAGGCGACCGAAGCGCTAGTGCCGAGTTCCATAACCGGGCTGTCCGGAGCGGAAGTTCACGGCGTCACGCTGTCGCATATTCGTATTCAAAATGCGATTCAAGGACATTCAGACTGGGTCAAGCGTTCGGTCCCGGAGAAGGAAACTGCCTATCCCGAATCGAGGATGTTCGGGATGCTGCCGGCATCAGGACTCTATGTCCGGCACGCGCGAGATCTTCGCCTCGACGACTTTGCTATTACCTCGCCACCGGGTGAAGGCCGGCCGGCGCTCATATTCGACGATGTCGCAGGCGCCCGATTGGCAGGAGTTCAGAGCTCACCGATCAGCGGCGAATTGCCACTCATCCTCCAAAACAACTCGCACTACATACAGATTCTGAAGCAAGCCGGCTAGCCGTTCAAAATCTGAAAGTCGCGCAAATACCGGCTTGCCACCAGGCCTTAAGGGCCCATATCCGCCGGCGTGCAAGCACTGACACTCGACGGAGTTGGAATGTTGGACGGCGGAGTGGCCCAAGGCGTCGCATTGAAGTCGAAGAAGTCCAGCAGATCGGGCTGCGCTGCATCCCGAAGAGTCAGGTGTGCAGACGGGCCAATAAACCGGTTCTCGACAAACTTGATGACTGCGGTGTGGTCCATCGGGATATGGGAAACATAGTGCTTTCGAGTAAACGGAGAGATCACTATGTTCGGCACTCGGAAACCAATCTGCGCGCCAAAGCCCTGCAGAGCCGCTGCATCCGCCGGATGCGCTCCCGGATCGTTAGCGTAGAGGTCACAATGAAGATCTCCCGCAGCGGCAGGAACGCAGGGGAAATATGGCGGGTTAGAGTCTGGGTTGACGGCTATCGATGAGATATCAGGAATGCTTCCCATCGAAGCGGACGTGAAATCATTGGAGTGACCCGGAACGGGCGGAACGTGGTCGTACGGACCACCGCCCTCATCGTAGCTGAAGAAGAACACTGAGTCCTTCCACGAAGAGCTGACCATCAGCTTGTTCACAATATTCGCTACTTGAGCTTGGCCGAAGATAACTGGCTTGTCAGAGCCCGGGTGTTCATCGTTCTGGCCGTATCCCGCCTCGATGAAGGCGAAGCTTGGCAAAGTGTTGTTCTGCAGATCCGTAAAGTACTGACTGATAGGCGCGATGTGGGTGGGGTCGATGCAGAATGAGTTTGCGGTGTCACCCACGACGCTGGAAGGCTGCGTCGGCGGCGAGCACGTACCGGTTGTGTTTTCGTTGATATACCGGAATGAGTAGGTAAGGTTGGAGAAGTGAATCGCCGGGTAGTGGCTGTTAACCGGGCCTGAACAGTCATCCTGCTCGAGGCAGAAACCTTGGGTCACGGTGTAATAGATCTTCCATGAAACCTTTGCCTGATCAAGCTCTGAGAAGATATTCGGTATGTTCAGTTGCGGCAGATGATCGTCACCGCCCGGATCATGCACAAGTCCCTGCGAAGTGCCTCCCGTAAATGTGACCAGCCGATTAGGAACGCTCTTGCTAGCCATGGGCGAGAACCAGCGGTCCGAGATCGCAAACTGCGAGGCCATGTAGTAGTAGTAGTTCAAAAAACCTTCGTCGTAGTAGCCCATCGCGCGTCGGCCGACGAGGTCTGTAAATGCTCCCGAACACGACTTGCTATTGACGCAGCTGTTTGCGAAGCCTTCCGCAGTATGCACGAAGCCATCCATCCGGATCGGACGAGTATCGAGGAAGTTGTAACGGTTGACATCTCCGAAACTTGACAGCCAGTCAGAGGAATCGTCATCGATACAAGTGCTCTTCAGCTTAAACAAGGGATATGCATTTCCCGCGTCATCAAGATTCGTGATTGTGTTCAGCTTGTCGTCAATCCCATCCACAAGATACTGAATGCCGTCGTCGCCAACATCGTAGTGTTTGGCGGCTCTATAGGGGTTCAGCATGCCGAAGTAGTTATCGAACGAGTGATTCTCCTGCAGCATGAAGATCACATGATCGATCGACTGCACGCTCCCCACAGGATTCACGTTCACAGATGCCGATGCCGTTGCTTTGCCTCCGGGTCCTGTAGCGGTCACCGCGTAGGCCGTAGTCGCCGCAGGTGTCACGATCTGCGTTCCTCCAGTGGCCTGAAGGTTATAGGAAGTATTGTCAGACCCTGTAACGACAACTTGCGTTGCGTTGGCTGCCACAACGGTCAGTGTCGACGAGTTGCCTACAATGATTGTCGCGGGATTCGCCGTAATCGAAACCGTAGGCGCAGGATTCGCAGTTACGGTGACCGTGGTTTGTGCTGAGGCCGTTCCGCCTGGACCAGTTGCCGTCGCAGTGTAGGTAGTGGTCGCGGTCGGGCTTACCAACTGCGTGCCGCCGGCAGCATTGTTGTTGAAGTTAAAGCTCGAGCCGTCCGATCCGGTAAGCGTAACCGAGGTCGCATTGACAGCAGTCACCGAAATTGTCGACGACTGACCCGAGGTGATGGACGTGGGATTCGCTGAGATCTGAATCGTGGGAGCCGGATTGGCTGCCACCGTGACCGTGGCTGTCGCCGTTACTGTTGTTCCGCCGCTTTTAGCGCTTGCCGTATAAGTGGTCGTGGATGTGGGACTGACCGCCTGGGTGCCTCCGGTCGCTCCGAGAGTGAATTTGCTGCCATCCGAGCCCGTGAGAGATACCTGGGTCGCGTTCGTCGCCGTGATCGTCAGAATCGAGGAGCTGCCCGCAGTGACAGAAGCAGGATTCGCGCTGATCGTAACCGTCGGCGCTCCTGAGCCGGACACTGAGATAGTGACGGTTGTAGCTGCAGTTGCCGAACCACCTGGTCCTGTGGCGTTCACTGTGTAAGTAGTCGTGGCCGCGGGATTCACGGCTTGCGTTCCGCCTGCCTCCGGCATGGTGTAAGAACTACCGTCAGAACCCGTGACTATGACTTTTGTAGCGTTTGTGGCGCTTACCGTGAGCGTTGAAGCTGCCCCTGTTGCAACGGTTGCCGGATTCGCGGAAATAGTGACAGTTGGCTTCGAGCCGGTAATCGTGCCGCTGACCCCGCCGCATCCACCCAGCAGTAGTGCAACTGCGAGCCCGAGAAACTCTGGAGAAACTAATCGGCGAAACTTGTGAGATTGAAGCGACACTAGAAAGGCCTTCCTTGCCCGCGCGCTACCCGCGCGCCAAGCAGTGATCCCGCACGGAATTAGGCGCAGCTCTCCGAGCATACCAGTGCAGGCATTTTGGAAAAACCAACGTTTGTATGACATCAAATGAAACCGGGACTAGTTGCTCCATGGCTGAAGCGGGGAAAGCTCACACCACGGCTTAGATAATTAGACGGTTGAATTGTCACACTCAGATGCCTCACGGGGCTCTAATCGCCTATGCGAAAGATTCCGGTAACTACCGGGCTGGCTTTCTTGCCTTCTGAAGTCGCAAAAGCCTTTATCGTCAGTGCGGTTCCCTTCACGATAATCGGCGTTCGATATACGGGTGCGCCATCCAGCGGCTGCGACCCATCAACCGTGTAATGCACGGTCGCGCCTTCGGTCCTGCAATGCAGCGTTACCTCGGTATCAGTCTTAAACACGCCGGGAGTCGGGCTGAAGAGGGGCTCGCATGTCACGTTGGCTTGCGAGGCCTTGTCCACGGCAGGCAAAGGTGCGCTGATGGCCTTAGAAGGCTCAACCCCCAGCATGACGGACATCAAATAGTAGCGGCGAAATTCGTGCGCTGGCCATCCTTGATAGTTCTCGTTCCAATCCTTAAGGAGCGCCGCGACATCTTGAAAACCTTTGGAAACCGCAGAGGAGCGCGGTTGGTGGAGCGCGGCAAGCAAGAGCTCGACGCGAGGCGTATTCAGGCGATCGTAGATCAGAACCGTGAACAATCCCTCAGCAGGAACCTGGAGGTCAATAACCTTTCCATGCTTCTCGACATGTCCTGAAGTCTGCGCTTTGTTTGAATGGTCGAAGGGCTCGATCTTGTATGTGTAGTTTCCGTCCGACAATCCTCCGGCCAGACCCGCTACCTCGACCTTGTTGTCGGAGCCGATAAGCGCAACCGCTTCGTCACGGGAAGGACCTGAGTCCTCCTGCTTTCTCGGGGTGTGAGGATCATCCAGATGCCTGGATACGGCATTCACACGCGATAGCAGATCCACAGCCATCGGAGCCGGCTTCTTATAAAGCGATGGCACTCGAAACCCTCGCTCGCAGTCTCGCGACGCGAAGCATTCGTAGAAAATCCGCTGGCCGTCCGGCAAAAGCAATGTAATCGAATGTTCGTGTCCACCCTGCACAGCCTCCAAAAGAGAGCCCGGCCGGACTGCGTCTCCGGCTGCCACTAAGGTGCTATGTCCGGCGATGCGCCAGCCACCGATGACGCGCCACGCGACTCCAGGTGGGTTGTCTCGACTGACGTTTTGGGCACTCGCGGGAGGGGAAATCAGAAGAAACGAAATTAAGAACAACTCCAATGAAAAGAGCGAAATACAAACTCCCAAGTACCTTGAGTTTGCCTTTGTCGCAGCAGAGATGCACATACGCTTGAAAAGCATTGCTGCCCTATTCTCACCCAGCGTGCCACGGGAGTCGACCAGCCGCTGTTTAAGCAACCGGAACGCAAGGTGGAATCATCTCATCATATGTGAATCCGTTTTGAAATCTCTGATCCCTAGTGTCCCAAAACACATGTGCTGTGCAGGATCAGAAAAGACCGGTAGTTGGTCCATCGATTACTAGCTGGTCGGGACCCATTCGGGAAGCCACACGCAAGCCCGCTTGATACCTATCCGGCCTTCGCGGCGTAATACACGTCGCTTTGATGTTTTGTCTGCTTTCTGCTTGTTTAGCTGACAATGTCGTTTTCATTTTTCGTTGCCGATGCAGGTGTATGCGTATGTTTGAACGTCCTTGCTTCTCCTTGCTGTATGCGAAGGCTGCCGCGTTTTTCTCCAAAAGAACTATGTCGCATACTCGGATGCTTTGTAGCGTGATTCTGTCAATTTTTTGTGCAGACACGACATCAGTCTTAGCTCAAGCTCCAACACCTGTCCCCGTCCTCACCTGGCGTTACGACGAGACCCATGCTGGACAGAACACGTCCGAGACGGCACTCACGCTCGCGAATGTGAACCCTGATTCATTCGGCAAACTTTTTTCGCTCAAAGTCGATAGCTCCGTTTATCCGCAGCCACTCTACGTGCCGAATCTGAAGATGAAGGACGGGCTGACCCACAACGTGCTGTTCGTCGAGACATCGAACGACACCATGTACGCCTTCGACGCGGACTCAAACGGCGGCGCCAACGCCAATCCTATCTGGAAAGTGAGCCTCACGGCGACCGATCACGGCGCTGGCTCTGGTGCGACTCCGATCCCATGGCAGGACACTGGCTCTCCCGACGTTGCTCCGACAATCGGAATCACGGGAACCCCAGCAATCGACACTACAACAAATACGATGTACGTCGTGAGCAACACCAAGGAGAACGGCGTATATTTCGCGCGGCTGCATGCCATCGACATCACGAACGGCGCGGAGCGCACCGGGAGTCCGGTAGAGATCAAGGCAAGCGTTGCAGGAACGGGCAACGGCAGTTCAGGCGGTCAGCTTGCGTTCAGCCCTCTCTGGGAAAATCAGCGACCGGCCATCGCGCTCCACAACGGCTACCTCTACATCGGCTTCGCGGCACATGGAGATTACGGCCCCTGGCATGGATGGCTCTTCTCCTATAACGCCACTACCCTCGCGCAAAAGGCCGTTCTCTGTCTCAGCCCGAACACCTACGGTGCCGGCATCTGGGCCTCAGGCGCAGGTCTGCCGATCGACGACGGTGCCACTGGCGGTCGGATGTTTGTCGTCACCGGAAATGGGCCTCGAACAGCACCGCCATTCGACGGGAATACGGCATACGGGGAAAGCGTTGTTTCTTTCAGCCTCGCAGATGGCGGAATAAAGCCGCTGGATGAATTTACGCCGTTTAACTATCAGACGCTGAACAACAGCGACTTGGATCTGGGATCAGGTGGAATCCTGATGGTCCCCGACCAGCAGGGTGCACATCCGCACGTGCTCGTTCAGGCAGGCAAAGAGGGTCGCATTATGGTCCTCGACCGGGACAATCTTGGAGGCTTCGCCTCGGGAGCGTCTTCGAACACGAATGCACTCCAGGAGATTTCGGGATTGATCCCACAGGGAAAGGGATTCTGGGCGACACCTGCCTACTGGAATGGAAATGTCTATCTCTGGGCTGAGTACAACGTCCCCATGATGTTCAAGATGAATACTGGGGTAATGGACATTGAGCCTGACAGCAAATCGGACATCAGCGTGACCTGGCCAAGCCCGACGTTTTCGATCTCTTCAAATGGCACTCAGGACGGCATTGCCTGGGCCGTCGACTCCGACCAGTTCAACTCCAAGGGACCGGCCGTGCTCCTGGCATGGGACGCCAATGATCTCACAAAGACGATTTATCAGAGCGACACCAACGCGACACGCGATCATGCCGGACCAGCAAATCGCTATTCCATTCCCGTTGTTACCAACGGCAAAGTGTACTTCGCTGCGAACGGCGAAATCGATGTATATGGTCTGCTCAATGGCCAGGCCACTGCTGCCGCGCCCGTGATCTCGCCGGACGGCGGAAGCTTCTCCACGACCCAGAGTGTGACCCTGACGAGTACCACTCCTTCTTCGTCCATCTTCTACACTCTCGATGATTCCACACCTACATCATCATCGACTGTCTACAGCGGACCGATAGAAATCAGCTCTGAGACAACTGTGAAGGCGCTCGCGAGCGCACCAAACTACCTGCAAAGCCCGGTGAGCAGCGCCAAGTTCACCTTCACTACGCAGACTCCATCGCCCGTCTTTGCGCCATCGGGTGGAACGTACACAACAACCCAATCGGTCACGCTCTCCGACACCGATACCAACGCGAAGATCTACTACACCATAGATAAGTCCCCGCCTACCGCTTCTTCGACTCCCTACACGGGCCCCATCCAGGTTTCGACATCGCAGACCATCACCGCCATCGCGATCGATCCGACGTTGCAAAACAGCGCTGTAATCACTCAAGCCTACGTCATCCAGAACCCCAGCACCTCGCTCGATTTCAGCCAGGGATTTTCCACGACGCAAGGATTGACGTTCAATGGAAGTGCAAAGGCGTCGAACGATACACGCATGCAATTGACGGACGGTAATCTGAACGAGGCTGGTAGTGTTTTCTGGAACACGCCGATTGATGTTCGCGCGTTCACGACCACTTTCCAGTTTCAGATCTCCGGAGATACACCGGCGAACGGATTTACCTTCTGCATCCAGAACGATCCTAAAGGCGTCAATGCACTCGGCGGAAGTTCATCCGGCCTGGGCTACGGCGGAATCACCAAGAGCGTTGCGGTCAAGTTCAATTTCTATGACTTCAATGGCGAAGGCGATAACTCAACGGGTGTCTATACGAACGGCAACCCACCCGTCCTGCCAAGCACCGACATAAGCCCAAGCGGAATACAGTTGAACAGCGGCGATTCCATTCAGGCTCAGCTTACGTACGATGGCACCACTCTTACGCTGACTCTCCTGGACTTCCTCACCAACAAGACCTTTACCATGTCCCAGGCAATCAACATCCCGCAGATCGTCGGCGCTACCAATGCGTATGTTGGCTTCACGGGTGGGACGGGTGGTTTTTCTTCCAGCCAGAAACTACTCACCTGGATTTACAACGCGCAGCCGGCACCAGCGCCGTCCTTCGCGTTGACTTCCAGCACACTAACCGCAATCAAAGCTGGCGCATCTTCCACTTCCACTGTCACCATCACTCCAAGCGGCGGATTTATTGGTGCAGTGTCTCTCGCCTGCTCGCTCACATCAAGCCCGTCAGGGGCTCAGAACCTTCCAACCTGCTCTGTAGATCAATCTGTATCGATCTCCGGTAGCCAGCCAGCGACCGCTACGCTCACGATCAAGACAACCGCTGCTTCAACAACCACGGCTCACTCGCAACTACCCAGAGTCTTCGCCGTGGGCGGTGAAACTCTCGCTGCGGCAGTTCTGCTCTTTATCTTCCCGATTCGTCGCCGCAGGTGGCAATCGCTGATTGGTGTGCTGCTGTTTGTGTTCCTGTTCAATGCAGTTAGTGGATGCGGCGGATCCGCCAAGCCGATCACCGGCGGTGGCGGTGGAAGCACCGGCACAACACCTGGAAACTACACCGTCATTGTCACCGGAGCAAATGGCGCGACAGCCGTAAATGTCGGGGTGAATTTCACAGTCCAGTAGCTTTAAACCAGAAAAGCAATCAGCCCTGTCGCACTTCGCCGGTAGTTTCTAACGGCGGCCTGCGACAGGGCTTTTGTATCTCTGGAGCGTGTGTTGCATTCACTTCTCATCTTCGATTAGCGCGTAAGTAAAGCCATAAAGAGCGCTCATCATAAGCGCATTCCGCCCCTCATTGGCTAAGTACCTCAGTAATACATCTAGTACCCTCTTCATCTTCCTCGTGATTACCGCTGCGCGTATGCTGATTACCAAATAGTCAATCAAATCCCTCGTGCAATTCACCGGATGAACGCAGTTCTGGAGAGTAGACACGATATCGGTTTCTGAATGTCTCGCACGTCGGCATTGGAACGACTTTCTGGGCTCACCAATAGTGTCAGCCCTTTGGTAATACATTCGTCCCCGATCTAGGTTGGATTTCAGTTAGGAACGGTCGGGATGTATCTTAGTGCGCTTCACCGCAGCATCGATTGCCGCACCCTGAGCGGCCACTATATCCGATCCATCTATTTACTCAACGAGAAGCGCTTCGCGCTCTTAAGAACCGAGCTCCACCCGGTCCTTCACGTCGATCGCACTGAATGTTCGAAAAACAATGCGACGTTACGGTTGGACTCTTCCTTAGAAACACCGACAGTGATTCCCCCCGCTGATCGTTTCGGTAGTTCGCAACTACTCAGCTGCTGAGCACACGCACCGACATATCACTCGAGGTTGATTTATGAAGACTTTATTTTTCGCATCATTGGCGCTCGCGACATTCTCAGTTCCCGCGCACGCTATCAGCGTTTACTCGCCTTCTAACGGCGCCACCGTAACCTCCCCCTTCGTGGTGTCGGCCAGCACGACGACATGCGCCGGCGTTCCGGCAGTTTCGATGGGCTACTCACTCGACAACGCCACGGCCGTCATTGAACCAACTTCTTTTTCCGCGTCGGTCTCCGCTGCTCCGGGATCCCATGTGCTGCATGTAAAGTGCTGGGGTCAGAAGGTCCATGCCGAGACGCTGCTGAACATCACGGTAAAAACTGCATCCTCAGGATCCAACATCACTGTTGCGGCACCCGCTGCCGGTGCGAGCCTGAAGTCTCCGTTCACGGTATCCGCCAGCGTGAAGACTTGCTCCTCGAAGCCCGCGGTCTCGATGGGCTACTCCATTGATAGTGGCAACGCGGTGATCGAACCCACCTCATTCACAGCCTCCGTAAGTGCCACCCCTGGAAACCACGTCTTGCACATCAAGTGCTGGGGCCAACAGGCGAATGACCAGGTTCTCATCAACATCAACGTTGCCTCGAGCTCTTCTACCGCAACACCGACTCTTTCACTCCCCTCCGGCACCTACTCAACGACCCAGACAGTGTCGATGGGCTCCTCGACCACGGGCTCGACAATTTACTTCACAACGGATGGGTCCGCTCCGACAACTGCCTCCAATCGCTATTCCGGCCCAGTCTCCGTCGCGAAATCGATGGTCGTCCAGGCAATGGCTGTAGCGCCGAACTTGCCCAGCAGCGGAATGGCTCGTGCCAGCTATGTAATCTCGACTTCTTCGAAGAGTGGCCCGTCCATCCCGTCTTATGCCACCGCCGAAAAACAAATTCAACTGCTTCCTGGCTGGCGTATCAAACATGATCCTGCCACACCCGGCACTTCTACCGGTTCGATGACGCTGGTCAGCGATCCCACCGTGACCGGCCAGACTCAGAAGTTTCACACCACCTTCACCAATGGGGGCGGAGAGCTGTACTCGATCACCTACGAACACGACACTGACGCCAAGAACTTCGTCTACGATGCTCACGTCTGGATCGCATCGGGCAGCGTGATCAGCAACCTCGAGATGGACAACAACCAGGTCATGCGCAATGGCAACACGATCATCTATGCGTTCCAGTGCTCGGGCTACAACAATGTATGGGAGTACAGCGCAAACGTCGGTTCGCCGAGCAATCCAGACGTCAAGTGGATCAAATCCACGGTCGCATGCAATCCAGCGAAATGGACTCGTGACACGTGGCACCACATTCAGATTCAGACTTCGCGCGACGACTCAGGCAACGTGACGTATCACTCCGTGTGGTTCGACGGAACTGAGTTTCCCATCAACAAAACTGTGAATTCGGCCTTCTCGCTCGGATGGGCGCTCGGCGCGCTGGTCGCCAACTTCCAGATCGACGGAATAGGCACTGGATCTTCAAATCTGTACCTGGATCAATTCACAATGTACCGCTGGTAGTCTCACCGGATTCCTAGCTGAAACGGCGGGTAGGCATATGCCTATCCGCCGTTGTTTTTTTACCTGCTTCCCGTCATTGCAACCGATATGCGGTACGCAGCAAATTCTGAGAGCTGGCTATCTTCTGATGACGATACAAATACGTGCAGAATCTGCACGTTCCGATGAACTTTTTACCCAATAAACATGTATGTTTTGCACGATGCGGGTAAATATTTCCAGGATGCCTGGCGTTTCAAAATTTTTTTAGAAAAGGCGTCATTTTGCGTTGAACGAGATACTCATCTGTGAAAGGATGCTCAAGAACATTAGAAAAAGTTGCCTGTGGTCATAAAAAAAGACCTGGGGCGAATGGGCTTAGTAACGCGGACGAAGACCCCCGCAAGAATCCGCAAGCGACTCCCACTCGAACCTTTCGGCCTTTCCATGTAGTTGTATCAGTGTCCTCGATTCCGACGACCCTGGTACTGCGATTAGAGGTTGCTGAGTAGTAAGACCTGGTACATCTCCTTCGTGCCCTCAGACCAGCCCACTCAAGACAAATAAGAGTTCGACCTGCGCTTTGCAGAAGACCGCGAGTGGGAGTCGGCGAAATCTGTGCCTTCAAATCGCAAAGGAATCCGATGAAGCTTTTCAGAAATCTTATCGTTACGTCATCCGCAGCCCTCACCCTTTCACTCCCGGCACTAGCTGGCATCACCATCAATAGTCCCTCGAATAACACAAGCGTAACTTCGCCCTTCACTCTATCCGCTTCCTCTTCCACCTGCTCCTCCACCAGCGTTAAGACCATGGGCTGGTCGTTCGACAGCAGCAGCGATACAACCGTTGTCTCCGGTCAAACGATCAACAAGAGCATCTCCTCGTCCACGGGTACCCACGTCCTGCATGTGAAGTCCTGGGGCTCCGGAGGCGCAGCTTGTGTTTCCGACATCACGATCAAGGTCACATCATCCACCAGCGTCTCGACCACTTCGTCGGCTACGATTCCCGATTACGCTGATTCGGTAAGCTCCATTGAATCCCTCGGCGGCTGGAGAGCGCAGCACGACGCCGGTGGCGCCGGCACCTCCACTGGCAGCATGAGCATCGTCTCATCCCCGTCGAAGTACGGCAGCGCGAGAAAGTATTACACGACGTTCACAAACAACGGCACCGAGCGCTATAGCGTGTCGTTCTCTGACAACACGACCGCCAAGAACGTCTTCTACGACACTTGGATCTATCTCACCAGTTCTGCCAGCAAGATTGGTAATCTGGAATTCGATGTAAACCAGACCATGGATAACGGACAAACCGTCATGATGGGCTTCCAATGCGACGGCTGGACCGGGAAATGGGCTTACACGGTCAACACAGGAAGTGCCAGCAGTCCCAAGCCCCACTGGGTGAGCAAGAGCGGTACGACCTGCAATCCCCGCAGTTGGTCGACGGGTAAGTGGCACCACGTGCAGGCCAGCATGTCCAGAGATAGCTCTGGATACGTTACCTACCACTACATCTGGCTCGATGGTGTCAAGACCACCATAGGCGTCAAGGCATTCTGCGCAATGTCCCTGCACTGGGGTGACATCATCAACACCCAGTTCCAGGTTGACGGCTACGGCTCGAGTGGAACCGTAACCGCCTACATGGACGGCCTCAAGGTCTCCGTCTGGTAGAAACTCTCTCCAATTAACCCGAAGCTCTCAATCCCCGGAACGTACAAATCGTTCCGGGGATTTTGCTTTTCTGCGATCTGCACAAAGATCGCTCCGCAGCCTCGATGCAGTATCGTCTGTGTAGATATGAGAGCGGCAGAACTCATTGCGCCACGCACCTTCAAACTCGCCGAGATGCCCATCGAAGATCCTGGCCCCGGCGAGATTCAAGTAGAGGTGAATGCGGTTGGCGTCTGCGGATCAGACATTCATGCCTATTCGGAAGGAGCCGTGGGAAGTACTCCCAACGAATATCCGATGGTGCTCGGCCACGAGCCCTCCGGAACAATCGTAAAGATAGGTCCGGGCGTCACCGGACTCGCTTTAGGCGATCGCGGGGCCCTCGAGCCAGCCCTGTATTGTTACCACTGCGAGTTCTGCCTGACGGGCCACCATAACGTCTGTGCCAACATCCGCTTCCTGAGCAATCCCGGTTACGCCGGATTCTTCCGCGACCGCGTTAATCTGCCCGTGTCTAACTTCGCCCCGATTCCCCGCAACATGTCGTTTGAAGAAGCCACGCTTGCCGAGCCTCTTGCGATCGCTTTGCACTCTCTTCATCTCGCATCGATCCGGGCAGACGAACACATCGCAGTGATCGGCGCAGGGCCAATCGGCCTTATGACGATTGCTGCGCTTCGGGCCTTAAACGTGGGCAGGATCTGGGCCATCGAACCGCTCCACCACCGCCGCGAACTGGCAAAAAGCATTGGCGCTCACGTGGCGATCGAGCCAGACGCCGCGGTCAAAGAGATTCTACGAGACACCGGAATGCGGGGAGTCGATTGTGCAATCGACTGCGCCGCCGGAGAACGCACCACGGATCAGGCTCTCCAACTGACCCGGAACGCCGGCCGCGTCGCTCTTACCGGCATTCATGCGACGCCTGCCGTCTCGCTTGATGGCTCCACGATGAGACGCAAAGAGCTCGCAATCTACAACGTCCGCCGCTCCAACCACGAAACTCACGATGCCCTGGAATTGCTACGGGCGCACCCTGAGTGGTTTGCACCCGTACTGACCCACAAGCGCCAGATGGACCGCATCGACGATGCCTTCACGATCGCAAGCCAGTACCTCGATGGGGTTGGAAAGATGATCGTTACGCCCTAGATGGCATTTCAGCGATAGCCGCCGAGACTCACCAACTGGCTCAATTCAATCAGAACTGAGATCATAGACAGAGACTCTTTGTCGAAAGGCAGTCATGACCACGCCGCAGTTGGACAAGCTCACGCGTACTCAGGAACTTGTCGACCTGGAAAATCTCTACGGCACCAATAACTATCGTCCTCTCGACGTCGTCATCGAGCGCGCTGAAGGAGTATGGGTCTACGACATTGAAGGCAAGCGTTACCTGGATTGTCTGGCTGCGTATTCGGCTGTGAATCAGGGCCACTGCCATCCCAGGATTCTCAAGACTCTATATGAGCAGGCAGCCAGGGTTACGTTGACCTCACGCGCGTTTCGAAACGAGCAGCTGCCCTTGCTCTACAAGGAACTGCACGACCTCACCGGCTTCGACATGGCACTTCCCATGAATTCTGGAGCCGAAGCAGTTGAAACCGCAATCAAAACTGCGCGTAAATGGGGCTACAAGCTCAAGGGCATTCCGGAAGATAAAGCGGAGATCATTGTGTGTTCCGGGAATTTTCACGGGCGCACCATCACCGCCGTCAGTTTTTCGAGCGATTCGCAATATCGGGATGGCTTCGGACCATTCACACCCGGATTCAAGATCATCCCTTTCGGCGACTCTCGTGCTCTTCGCGAAGCGATCACTCCGAACACCTGCGCGTTTCTCGTCGAACCGATTCAGGGTGAGGCCGGCATCGTAATTCCGCCGGACGGATTCCTTCGCGAAGCTGCTCAGATCTGCCGGGAGAACCGCGTACTGCTAATGCTCGATGAGATTCAGTCGGGTCTCGGCCGAACCGGTAAACTCTTCGCCTACATGCACGACGGGATCACACCCGATGTCTTGATCGTCGGCAAAGCGCTCGCGGGCGGTTTCTATCCTGTCTCCGCTGTCCTCGCCTCTCGCGAAATCATGGGTGTTTTCAAACCTGGAGATCACGGAAGCACATTCGGCGGCAACCCTCTTGCCTGTGCTCTTGCGCGAACCGCATTGCAGGTGCTGGTGGAGGAAGATCTGGTCGCACAGTCAGCCAAGCTGGGTGCGTACTTCCTCGAATGCCTTCAATCCCTTCGCAACTCTTCGATCAGAGAGATTCGGGGCAGGGGCCTCTGGATCGGGATCGAGTTGAACCGCAGTGCGCGCCCCTACTGCGAAGAACTCATGACGGAAGGTCTCCTCTGCAAGGAAACCCACGACACCGTGATTCGCTTGGCTCCTCCATTGACGATAACCAAATCCGAAATTGATTGGGCTTTGGAGCGCATCTCCGCTGTAATCGGGCGAATGCAATAGAACTGGCCTAAGCAGGGGTCAGCCCGAGTCCGGGCCCGGTGGGCAACAGCACCTTCCCCTTCTCGATTCGTACGCCGCGCCAGGGATCATTTGCTACCAGCAGGCCACCATCGAGATCGGCATGATCAACCAGCGGCGAGATATGCGCCGCAGCAGTAATCGTGCAGGAACTTGAAACCATGCAGCCGAGCATCACTTTTAAATTGAGTGAGCGGGCGATCTCAATCCAGCGAATCGCTTCCAGAATTCCGCCTGACTTATCAAGCTTCACATTGATTCCGTCGTAAGCATCGGCCAGCTTCGGAATCATATGAGCGTCGGTGCACGCCTCATCGGCATAGATCGGCAAGTGCACCTTGCTGCGGACGTACCTCGTCTCCTCCAGCATGTGTGCAGGCATCGGTTGCTCAACGTACTCAATCCCCTGCGATTCGAGCCAGTTGATCTTGCGGATGGCTTCTTCCTTATCTGACCAGCCTTCGTTCGCATCGACTCTTATTGGCTTCTTGGTCACACTTCGTACCGCTTCGATCGTCGGCTCATCAGTCTTCAGGCCCACCTTAACCTTCAGGACTGGGAAATCAGCCGCTTCCAGCGTCTTCTGCCGCGTGATCTCTGGGGTATCGATGCCGATCGAAAAATCAGTTACTGGAGCATCCGAGGGATCGAGACCGAAGAACTTGTACAGCGGCACGCCCAGCTTCTTCCCAATCCAGTCGAAGACCGCGATGTCTACCGCAGCCATCGCCGCGTGTTGCCCCGGCCCGAGCGCCTGGCGAATCTCCTCCAGCATCTTTCGATAAGCGAAAGGGTCGCCCTCGCTGATCTTTCCTGCCACGGACTCGATAGCCTTCCGCGCCGACTCGGGAACTTCCTTGTATCGGATAATCGGCGCGCCCTCGCCGTATCCTGTCACTCCATCTTTGCTGTAGCGAAGCTGCACCGTCTCGCGATAGTCGCTGGAAGACATCGTCGTGGTCCAGGTGTGCCGCAAGTTCAGTCGCGCAAGACCACACTCGATCTTCGCGGGCCCACCAGCATGTGCCGGCTGCAGACCTGAGGAAACCAATGGAGTCGTGGCCGCCGCCCCCGCGAGCTTCAGATATTCACGTCGATTCATTGCTTCACTCTCCGCGTTGCGACCAGAAGCGTTGTCCATGGCGCATCATCCAGCCGGCTGATCTGCACCCCGGGATGATCGTGAGTCGTATCGTGAATGAACTCGCCCTGCCCCAGGTACATGCCTGTGTGCGTGATTTTGGACGCGCTCGAGCCGAAGAACAAAAGATCTCCGGGTATGAGATCTTTACGATCAACCGAAATCACTCCGGTCCAGGCAGCCTGTAGGTCCGCATCGCGCGGCATCTCGATTCCACGCTGCCGTACCAGCATTTGCGTAAAGCCGGAACAATCGAATCCGAAGCTGCTGATGCCTCCCCACGTGTACGTCGTGCCGAGGAATCGCCGTGCAACTTGCAGTGTCTCTTCAATCGAGAGCGCCGCTACTTTCTGCCCTACATCGCCGCGCTGTACCCACGCGCTCTGGCCATCAACGAGCCTCACTTTGAGCCAGCGGCCATTGTCCTTGGGTGAATCTGCAGCCACTTCGAGTATGGATTCCCACGGCAATCGGAGCGCCGGAGCGTGTTCAGTAACGTCGGGCTCGCGATAAGCGTTCGCACTAATAGCGGTCACGTGAACCGACTTGTCCCCCGCGGCATACACATCACCCGCCTCAGATTTGACGTCCGCTGAGCTGACCCAGCCTGTGTACCCGTCCGCCGTGCGGATCTTGAACCAGTCATGTTGCTTCTCGAGCGACAAGACACCCGTGCCATACAACACCTGCGAGGTCACTTCACTGTCAGCCGTAGCCTCTTTATACATATTGACTACGGGCCGCGACACGACGAAGTCGGCATTAGGCAGCGACTTTTGTGCCGCAACGAAAAGACCCGACAATAGCGCACACACCGGAAGAACTCGGGCTGCAAGATGCGATTTGAACGATCGTGTTACAGTCTTCGTTCGATTGGCTGTCATTACTCCCTCGACGTACTCCCTCTAGCTACTCTATCTCGACTCTTTGGCAAATCAGTAGAGAAGATAGTGCTTCCGCTTTTCGACAAACGCATTATCAGCATCCTGCCAGTCCTGGGCGATTCGGCGCGGGTCCGCTCCACTCTCCATCATCTGGAGCGACCTTTTATTACGCATCAATCCATCAAGCAAAGAGACCTTGAATTGTCCCGGATAGAGCTGATTCAGCGCGGAAACGATCTCCAGTCCAAGCTCCGGTGCATCGAGGCTGTCCCGAGCCGTTACTACGAGGTTCACTCCCCCACAGCGTTGATTCGCGTACATTGACTCCGAAGGCGTGAAGCTCACCGGCACAAAACGCACTCCATCGATCTGCCTTCCGTTCAGATAGTTCGCCAACGTAAAAGCATCCACCCAGGGTGCGCCCACTACCTCAAATGGCGTGTCGGTTCCTCGACCTACTGACACGTTTGCGCCCTCAATCATCCCGATACCGGTATACAAAGTGGCTTCAGTCAAACTGCGCATGTTTGGCGAAGGATTGATCCACATCCGCCCAGTCGAGTCCCACCAGTCACCGCGCATCCAGCCTTCCATCGGCACCACAGTCAACTTCGCGCCAATGGATCGCTCGCCGTTGAACAATCTCGCCAACTCACCCATCGTCATGCCATGGCGGACAGGAATCTGGGAATAGCTCACAAACGATTCGCTGCCACGATCGGCAACCGGGCCTTGTACGTAGACACCGCTGACCGGGTTGGGGCGGTCGAGAACAACGATCTGCTTGTCTGACTTTGCCGCGGCCTCAAGAAAATAGCCGAGGGTTGTTTCATAGGTATAGAAGCGCGCGCCGACGTCCTGGATGTCGTAGACAATTAAATCCAGATCTGCCAGTTGTTCCGGCCTGGGCCGGCGCTTCTCTTCTGTATTTCCATACACGCTATATATCGGAACTCCCGTTGCTGAGTCTTTCGAGTCACCAATTGCCGTGGTATCTAGCGATCCAGCAAACCCGTGTTCAGGACTGAAAATCGCCTTCAGTTCAATTCCCGCCACATGCGCCAGCGCATCGGCAGTACGCTGCCCTCGCCCATCCACTCCTGTCTGATTCGTCACCAGGCCAATCCGAACAGGATGCTCCCGATTGGGGTGCAGTTCTCGAAACTCGTGCTCCTCCAGAACGTCGATTCCCGCTTTCGCCACGCCGTTGCGCGCCGTGACACGCCGTTCGCCCATCAGGGATTCGTTGTAGCCGGTGATTCTTGACAGCCGCAGCTTCTCGCGTTGGCTCACCGTCAAGTCAAGCGAATGAACCACGGCCGTCGCCAACCTTGTGCGCAGTGAGATCACCGACCCCTCTCCAATCGGATGCACCGCATTGGTGAGGAGGATGATGTACGTGTTCGTTGTGGGATCAATCCACAATGACGTGCCCGTGAAACCTGTGTGCCCGAAGGAGCCCACGGGAAGCAGCTCTCCCCTGTTGCTGGCGAACGGCGAATCGATGTCCCATCCCAGGCCCCTCAGGCTGGCAGCAGCAGCTGGCTGTTGTGGCGTCGACATCTTTTCAATCGCGAGACGGCTCAGCACTGCCTTGCCGCTCAGCAGCTGTTGCGCGAATTTCGCAAGATCGTCTGCCGTCGAGAAGAGGCCGGCGTGGCCTGCTACACCGCCCATCCGCCGCGCCGTAGGATCATGAACTGTACCGCGCAGCATTTTGCCGCTCTCGTCATATTCGGTCGGAGCAATCTGCGGTAGCCATTCCGGCGGAGGCAGAAATCGCGTCCTGCTCATTCCGATCGGCGCGAATATTTTTCTCGCCGCATACTCGTTTAGCGGCAGCCCGGAAACCTTCTCCACCAGAAACCCAAGCGTCTCAAAGTTGATGTCGCTATAGACGAATCGGGCGCCCGGCGGGTTCACCGTCTTCGAATCCATCACCATCTTCACAGCGGTATCGTGACCCTGCCATGGCTTTGTCAGGTCAAGATCCGGTGCAAGTCCCGAGTAGTGTGTCAGCAGCTCTCTAACCGTGATCTGCCCTTTGCCATTATCGGCAAACCACGGAAGGTACGCACTGACGGGATCATTAAGGCGAACTCGGCCGCTTTCCACCAGCTGCATCACAGCCGTGGTAATTGCAATGCACTTAGTGAGGGACGCGAGATCGAAGATCGTGTCGACCGTCATCGGCTCGTGCGTTGGTTCAATCGATCGCGACCCGAACGCCTTGCGATAGACAACCCGGCCGTTATGTCCGATTACAACTACTGCACCCGGCATCTTCCCCTGTTCAACTGCCTCCTGCACAATCGAATCAACATCCTTGAAGCTCCGCAGATTTTGCCGCACGGAGGGATGCTCTGCAGGAAGGGAAGTTGTCAAGCCGGTGAGCAGCGCGAGACAGAGCGTTGCATGCAAGACGCGCAAGTTGGTTGGTCTGCCCAGCATTTTCACCTCAATCGCCTTGCCGCTTCGGATAAAGTCATCAGCGATTTTACTCAACTCCGGCTGAAGAGCGTCATGCTAGAGATGCTACCCTGAGCACCTATGCGCGCCGTAGTTCAGCGAGTTTCGAGCGCTTCAGTCACAGTGGACGGACAACGGATCGGAGAAATCGGGGTAGGCCTGCTTGTGCTGATCGGCGTTTCTGCGGGTGATACCAGGTCTGACGCAGACTACCTCGTCGACAAGATCGCCGGGCTGCGCATTTTTGAAGATGAGAATGGCAAAATGAACCGCAACCTTGTCGATGCCGGTGGATCGCTGCTCGCCATATCGCAATTCACGCTGTATGGAGACGTGCGGCGCGGTAAGCGACCTTCCTTTGATGAAGCCGCTCGCCCTGATCACGCTCGCGCACTGTACGAGTATTTCGTAGCGCAGGTCCGCGGTCTCAAACTCCGCTGCGAAACCGGGCAATTCCAGGCCACGATGTCAGTCTCCCTCATCAACGAGGGCCCGGTGACCATACTGCTGGATAGTTCGAAGCTGTTCTAGGCTTCAGAGCGGTCCAATCCGAACACGAACCAAGCCGGGTCAAGAAATTATCCTTCTTGCGCGCCAGGTTTGCGTATGTACCTCCCAGCGGATAACTTTGTGTACGTCAACCAAGACGCTGGAGCCAAGATTTTGTCGGATTCCGTAGACGGCACAAAGCCCGATTCCCAGTATCTTTTGCTGCCGGAGGCCCCTCCCGAACAGGCAGGCCCAGTCAAGGCATGGGAACAGGATGTCGAAATCCTCACTTACGCACCTGCTGAACCGGAGCGCAATCCCATGTTTCTGGAACGGCGCGTATATCAGGGCAGCAGCGGCAAGGTCTACCCCCTTCCTTTCATCGACCGCATAGCAACATCGCCTGTTCCAAGACACTGGAAAGCAATTCACATTGAGAATGAATATCTCCGCCTCATGATCCTTCCCGAGATCGGAGGACGCATCCATATCGGCTACGACAAGATCACGGGCTACGATTTTTTCTACCGCCAGAATGTAATCAAGCCGGCGCTGGTAGGACTCGCGGGCCCATGGATCTCGGGAGGAGTTGAATTCAACTGGCCACAACATCATCGGCCGGCAACCTTCATGCCGGTTTCAACAGAGATCGAGAACGCCCGCGACGGTTCCGTCACTGTATGGTGCAGCGATCACGACCCCATGCAACGCATGAAAGGTATGCACGGCATATGCCTGCATCCCGGGAAGGCTCTCGTGGAGCTGAAGGTCCGGCTTTACAACCGAACTCCGTTCACCCAGACATTTCTCTGGTGGGCCAACGTTGCCACGCGTGTGCACGAGAAGTACCAGTCATTCTTTCCCAGGGATGTCGGGTTCGTCGCGGATCACGCAAAACGCGCCATCACTTCGTTCCCTTTGAGTGATCGACCGTATTACGGCGTGAATTACCACGACCGTGCGCAATGTGGCGTGCCCGCAGAGGAAGCTCCGAGCCAGTTTGTACCCGATGGCAGCTTTCCGCCGAACGACCTCAGCTGGTACGCGAACATTCCCGTCCCGACCAGCTACATGATCACCGGCACTGAACAGGACTTCTTTGGCGGCTACGATCACAACGCCGGGGCCGGGGTCGTGCACGTTGCGAATCACCACGTCTCGCCCGGGAAGAAGCAGTGGACATGGGGTAACCATGAGTTCGGATATGCATGGGATCGGAATTTGACCGATCATGATGGCCCATATATCGAACTGATGGCCGGCGTGTATACCGATAACCAGCCCGACTTCTCCTACCTGTCCCCTTGGGAAACAAAGACCTTTACTCAGAACTGGTATCCGATTCACGGTATTGGTGCACCTGTAGCAGCGAATGGAGACGCGGCCCTCAGCCTTCGTGCATCGCACGGCAATTTGCGTATCGGAGTCTGCGTCACCTCTCCTGTTGACAATGCGGTCATCATCCTGAAGATCGGCGGAACCGAAACTGCGCGCTGGAATAGGAACATCACCGCTGCAGATCCAGCCATCATCGAGGTTCCCCACGCGCACGGTGACGACCTCGCCGGCATTGCCGTGTCCGTCCTCGCCGGGCACCGACTCCTGATCGAATACGATTCCGCACAGATCCAGCTTGCTGTTCCGCCGATCGTAGCGAAGGAACCGACGCCTCCTGAAGAGGTGGGCAGTGTCGAAGAGCTTTACCTCATCGGCTTACACCTCGAGCAATACCGCCATGCGACGCGGCTGCCCGAGACTTACTGGCGCGAAGGGCTCCGTCGCGACCCGAATGAATCACGTATTCTCAATGCGCTCGGTCTCTGGAATCTTCGGCGCGGAGAGTTCGAACAAGCCGCGCAGCTTTTTCAGGCCGCCATTGCGCGGCTCACTCTACTGAATCCAAATCCGCGCGATGGCGAGTCTCACTACAATCTGGGGCTCGCTCGCCGTTACCAGGGCCGGAACAAAGAGGCCTACGACGCCTTCTACAAAGCGACTTGGAACGCAGCGTGGCGAGGCCCAGCCTACTTCGCGCTCGCTGAATGCGACGCCGCCAGCCGGAAATGGGAAACAGCCGTCGACCACATCCAGCGGAGCTTGCGTGCCGATGCAGACAACCTCAACGCCCGCAACCTTCTCAGCATCGTGCTGCGCGAATCGGGCAACTCTGCTGCCGCCGGCGTTGCTCTCGATGAAGTCTTGGCGCTCGACCCTCTGGACACTTTCGCGCGATGGCAAAAGGGTATTTGCCCAGCAAACGGCCAGGAGTGCCTCGACATTGCGTTCGATCTCATTCGCTCAGGACTGCACGAAGAGGCCTGCCGGGTGCTTCACGCAGCGGACCTCAGTGCCAGGGATGGATCGGCGCCTATGATCTTGTTCACCCTTGCTTACGTTCAGGAGAAGCTCGCCGATCCGCAAGTTCGCCAGACTCTTGAGCGGGCAGCGGATTCCTCAGTCGACTATTGTTTTCCGCACCGCCTCGAGGAGATGCTCGTGCTCAAGTGGGCACTGGCTAAGGCATCCGACGTCAGCAAGCCCTCCTATCTTCTTGGAAATTTGCTTTACGATCGGCGCCGCTACGAAGAGGCCATCCACCACTGGGAGAACGCTACGAAGGGTGCCCCTTCATTTGCGACGGTTCATCGCAACCTGGGAATTGCATACTTCAATGTTCACCGCGATCCGGATCGCGCTTTGAATAGCTTTGAAGCTGCATTCGCCGCGAACCCTCTCGATGCCCGCATACTCTACGAGCGGGATCAGCTCTGGAAACGAACCGGAAGACCGCCGCTAGAACGTCTCAGCGAGCTGCTGCGTTATCCGGACTTGGTTGATGCCCGTGATGACCTGTCCGTGGAAGTCGCCACGCTACTGAATCAGACCGGAAATCCCGACGACGCGTTGCAACTCCTGCTTCGTCGCCATTTTCAGCCGTGGGAGGGTGGCGAGGGCCTTGTCCTCGGCCAGTATGCGCGTACGCGGCTGCTTCTTGGACGTAACGCGCTCGACAGCGAAGACTACCCTCACGCACGGGATCAGTTTTTCGCTGCACTTCAGCCGCCGCAGAACCTCAGCGAGGCAAAGCATCTTCTCGCGAATCAGAGCGACATCTACTTCTGGCTGGGCGAGTCCTTTGCACGCATGGGCGATCATGAGCGTGCTCGCACATGGTGGCTTCGCGCGGCACGGCAGAAAGGCAATTTTCAGCAGATGTCTGTACAGGATGTGTCCGAAATGACCTTCTGGACAGGTCTTGCGCTCGATCGCCTGGCGAGGCCGGATGAAGCAGCAGCCCTTTTCAATCGCATCTACGATCACGCTTTGAAACTTGAAGCAACAAAACCGAAGATCGACTACTTCGCTACTTCCCTTCCCACAATGTTGCTATTCGAAGAGGACCTCGACCGCCGCAATCACATCGACGCACTATTCCTTCGCGCGCAGGCTCTGGCTGGATTGGGTCGAATCGATGAGTCTCAAAATGTATTGAACGAAGTGCTTAAGCTCGACTGCAACCACGCTGGAGCGGTCGACCTCCTCAACAAGGCCGGTAGCCTCAGAATCGAGTCGACACGTTGACGATGCAATCTCCGCATCTTGCACCGCCGCCGGCCTCCTCCGCCCACCCGGATTTTCACCTGCGCTACGTCTGCACCATCGCATTCATCGCCGCGTTGGGTGGATTGCTTTTCGGTTGTGACTGGGTCGTCATCGGCGGCGCCAAGCCCTTTTACGAGGTGTATTTTCATCTCACCTCTGAAGCTCTGATCGGATGGGCAAACAGCTGCGCGCTTCTCGGTTGCTTCGCAGGCTCGCTTCTCGCCGGTCCTGTCGCAGATCGATTTGGCAGGAAAAAGCTGCTGATCTTCTCCGCACTTTTATTCGCTGTCTCCTCTGTCTTCACCGGATGGGCGCATAGCTTCAACGCATTTATCGTGTGGCGCATCATCGGCGGAGGCGCCATCGGATTGGCATCAAACGTCTCGCCCATGTACATTGCCGAAATCAGCCCGGCTCAATGGCGAGGTCGGCTTGTCAGCCTCAATCAGCTGGCGATTGTTATCGGCATCCTTGCAGCCCAGCTCGTCAATTGGCGCATCGCTGAAGCGATTCCGAACGGCATCGTGCCGGCCGCGTCATGGAACGCACAGTTCGGTTGGCGCTGGATGTTCACCGCCGTTGCCGTTCCCGCTGTACTGTTTCTCTGCTCCGCTCCCTTCATACCGGAGAGTCCCCGCTGGCTCGTCACCAGAGCTGAACTGCAAGGCGCTCTCGATGTGTTGAAGCGAATCGGCGGGGCTCAATACGCGCAGTCTGAGTTGTCCGCCATTCAGCAAGCAGTTGCAACTCCGCATCAGCACGCCCGGTGGCGCGAGCTCCTCTCCAAGCAAGGCCGCAAGCTCCTCCTCATCGGCGCAGCGTTAGCCGCCCTTCAACAGTGGAGCGGCATCAACATCCTCTTCAACTATGCTCAGGAGGTCTACCACAGCGCGGGGTACGGCGTAAGCGAGATCCTTTTCAACATCGTCATTACCGGCGCCATCAATCTAATCTTCACCGTCATTGCCATGTTGCTCGTTGATAGCTTCGGCCGCAGAAAGCTCATGATGCTCGGCTGTATCGCCGTTGGTGTATCGCACCTAGCCGCCAGCTTTGCCTATCGTTCGCACGCACGAGGCACATGGGTTCTCATACTGACACTGTGTGCCATTGCGTTTTATGCAATGTCGCTCGCGCCCGTAACCTGGGTGCTCATCACTGAGATCTTTCCGAATCGCATGCGCGCATCGGCCGTCTCAGTCTCCGTCGCAACTTTATGGATCGCTTCCTTCCTGTTGACTTACTCATTTCCGTTGCTGAACCGTTCCATCGGCACGTCAGGCGCATTCCTCATCTACGCACTGATCTGTTTTGCTGGCGCGATCTTTGTTTTCACGGCAGTCCCGGAAACAAACGGAATCTCTCTCGAAAACCTGGAAGAAACCACGCTCCATCGCTGAGAGAGTCGGCGTCATTCGCCAACAAGGCGCTAAGGGACGACATTATATGGCCGCATCATGTCGTTGTCTTCGTGCTCAAGCATGTGGCAATGGAGTACGAATCGACCGGTATAGCCTTCAAACTTCACCAGTATCGACAGAATCTCATTCGGCAAAACGACTCGGTGTCTTTCCAGCCAGACTCTCCCGGCGAAGGAAACCGCTCCTCGCCCACCGGCTGGATGGCTCCCTTGGTGAACTGCGGATAGTCGTAACCTTGCCGGTGCAGAATCTGAAATTGAACTAGATGAAGATGCATAGGATGAGCATCTTCAGTTGTGTTGATGAAGCGCCACTTCTCCAGTGTCCCGAGCTTGACGATTTCCGTTACCAGATCGTCATAGCCCTTCTCATTGATCTTCACGCCGAGGGACCGTCCCTCCTGGTCCATGTGTTCCATAAGCACAAAGTCTCTTGACCACACCGCGTCCGTTTCCGAGAATCGAACGAACGGAGCAGGTGCGCCAACAATCAGCGTCTTCGACGGCGCCTTGACGTTCTTTCGATCCAGAACAACCCGGAATTGCATCACCTCCTCCAGTCGAGCCGCGTGCATGCCCATTGACGCCACCCCGGGGAGAGTGCCGTAGCATTGTTCATCAAAGTGACGGTCTTGCCTTCAAAGCCCGTGAAGTCTACGACGATATCGGCACGCTCCGCCGGTCCGAGCAGGATGGATTTTCTAAGCTCCGGCTTCGGCAGCAAGCCACCGTCAGAGCCAATCTGAGAGAACATCAATAACGACGGAATATCCGCCGCTCGTCTTGCCAGATTGAAACGAAAATCGAAAAACCGCGTATTGGCGGCATTCAGAACCCGCAGGCGATAAAGGCATTGGGGGCGACTAAACCTCTTTGAGCAATTCAGTGCGGTACCTGGGCGCAAGTGCCGCTGCGCGCTCGAGAAAAGCAGCCATCTGCTTTTCGTCTAATTTGGGTGGAGCGGTGGTGCGTGTTGCCACGGGCACACCAACCTCCTGAAAGAACTTCTCCTGCCCTGCCGGCGAGCAGACGCAGATCAGGCGCGCAGGATTTGCGGCTGCGTTATGGAACTGGTGGGGAGCATTGGCGGGAATGTTTACGGTCTCGCCTGCGTGGACTAGAGATTTGCTTCCTCTAAAAGTTGCTTCGATCTCCCCTTCCAGCACGATGAAGGTCTCCTCAAAATCATGACGATGAGGGCCCGGGCCGTCACCCGGTGGGATGTGCATATCGACCACGCAGAAGCGGCCATTTGTATCTTCCCCATCGACAGTGATGGTGTAGGTATCGCCGACGAGGCCGATGTGTGGATACTTTCCTGCATGATCGGCGTTCGCGGTGGTCAAGGCACGGTTGAGATCGCCCGGTGGAACAGGCGGGAACCCTGAGTGAGTATCTGGCACGTTGCGTCTCCTTGAGTTGTTACGGCGCCTTTGGATGAGTCACGCCTTCCAAAGCCTGGCTGTTTCCGCGGCGAAATCTTCATAGCTGCGGGGCGCGCGGCCAAACAGCTTTGTGAGGCGAGCAACCTCCGTCTCTGTAGATGCGAAGCCGCGGTCGAAATAGCCCTGGAACATCATGCGCAGATCGTATGCGCTCCAGCTCGGCATATTAGCGCGCATGCTTTGCTCCCATTGATCGAAGTTGTGTCCTGTGTACTTGATCTCCTTGCCCAGCAGTTTGCTCCACAGGGCGGCATTTCCCGGGCCGCTAATCAACGTCGGTCCCACGATGTCATAAGTCTGCTGCTCGTGGCCTTGCTCGGTGAGTGATATCGCCGCAGCTTCCGCAATGTCCCGCACGTCGGCGGTGGCGATGCCGGCGGTTCCGATGGGCATCGGATAGATTCCCGCTCCGGTGAGAGCGCCCTTCAAATTGATGTCGTTTTGGATGTAATAACCCGGCCGCAGGATGGTGAATGGAACACCGAATTCACGCAATGCGTTTTCAACCGCCAGCTTCGATGCAAAATGCGGAACGTCACGGAACTCGTCGACCTTGAAAACGGACAGGTAGGTTACATGTTTCAAGCCTATGCGTTTCGCGATTCCGTAAGCGATCAGAGCCTGCGTCAGCTCATCTGTTACAACAGCATTGAGCAAGAAAAGCTTGTCGACCCCCTGCATTGCCTTTTCCACCGAAACCGGATCAAGCAGATCTCCGACGGCGACTTCCACCTCGGCGGGCAGTTTGCCCGCGTCAGGTTGTTTACGCACAAGCGCCCGAACCTCCGCGCCACGCTTGATGAGTTCGGTGACTACCAAACTGCCCACATTGCCTGTTGCGCCAGTTACCAGAATTTTCATTGCCTCTCCACGTATTTCGATTTGTCTGTGATTCGTCGATGCATATGTGCTTCGTATATGAGACGCCCGCCGACAATCCGACGAATTATGCACATGGGCAAAGCTGAGTTGCGTTCACGCAACACTCCGGTAATATGAACCGAAGGCGAACCGATTATCTGTTCCGAAGTGATCATCGCTCTGTTCCAACCTCAGGAGTTCTCCTTGGAAATACCTGACCTGAACGACGTTCGCAATTTTGTCTTGATTGCGCAGGCAGGAACGCTTACGGCGGCCGCGCGCGATTTGAGCTTGCCGACCTCGACCGTAAGCCGGTCTTTAACCCGGTTGGAAAAGCAACTGGATGTGTTGCTCATGCAGCGAAGCCCGCGAGGCCTGACTCTGACGGACATAGGCAAGGAATATCTACAAACCTGCCGGCGGGCCTTGAGAACACTGAGAGACGGCAGTGAGCTCTTGGAGAACAGACGCGATCAGCCGGGCGGGCTGATCAAAATAGCCTGCCCTATTACGATGGCTCGCTCAATCTTTGCGCCATTGCTCAAGGAATTCCTGACACGCTATCCAGAGCTGCTCGTCGAAATCGAGCCGTACTGTTCAGGCTGGGACCAGGAGCCACGCGAAGATGTGGACGTCTTTTTCAAAGTGCGCGCCCCCCGAGATTCCGCTCGACGCGTCCGGCCATACCCCGGGACCAAGCGGGGACTTTTTGCGAGCAGGGAGTATATTGCGGCCTTTGGCGCTCCGGTTTCTCCTGAGGAGCTCATCGCGCATACCTGCATCGGATCGGGGAACTGGAAGCTAAGCCGAGGCTCGAGAATTACGGCACCGAACATCGTGTTCAGGGTTGTCGCCAGCGATCCGGTCGTTCATCTGGAACTCGCATTGAGTGGGTTCGGCATCGCCATACTTCCGCTCTACATGAGCAAGTGGCGGGAGGCACGCGATCGGCTGGTACCGGTGTTGCCGCACTGGCACCCGGAGCCGATCACGTTGTGCGCGCTCTTCTCCGGACCCGCAAGGTTGACTCCAAAAGTGCAGGTGCTGCTGGATTTTCTTGGGGAGTACATTGGAACCGATCGAGATCCGCGGCTTAAACAAGTTCCGTCAAAAGGCCTCTTCACCGACGCGAACCTGATCGTCACTTCCGGGCCTTGATATCAGTTCCGCCATGCGGCGGCCGCCTGAGCGCGAATCGTTCTGAACGGTAGTCTTGTGTGGAATATCCCTTCGCACCGAAGAAAGCCACTCACGGACAGTTCACTAATGAGTTGAAGTAGCTGGCGCAGAGAGTAACCTCAGAGTGGTTGCTGCAATCGGACACAGGGATCTCTTGTTCTCGGAGTGGAACCTGAGAATTTCACATCTCAGACTTTAGAAGGTGAATCAGTTCCCTGCCCTCGGCCCATTTCTTCAGCGCTGATATCTAAGTGAATCAGTTGAAAACGCGAGTATCCAGCATGAACGCCTGACCTCTGCTAACGGGTGATTTCCCGGGGTCAGACCTGATTCAGGCCTGGCCCGAGAGCTGGGAACGTACCGCAATCGGTGTCGATGAGTGCGTCGGCCCGTTTAGCGAAGATTGAGATTGGGATGTGTTGAATCGATGATTATCTTTGGGCGATTCTCGCGCACGATCGACTGCATCTCTTGAATTGTCGCTTCGATTTCGGCATCCGTTGTGTAGAAGTAGGGAGCTACGCGAACGCCCGCTCCGGGACGGTAATCCACCAGGATCTGCCGACGGATTAACTCATCGGTGACTTTGCGGCCTTCCGGCACATTGAAGATTACGGTTCCACCGCGCAGTTCGGGATCACGGGGGCTATGAACGGCGAGGTCTGCGGCGTCTGCGAGCTCGATCATACGCTGGGTCTGGCGTTTTGATTTTGCTCTGATAACGTCAACACCAATCTCGTTCACAATCTCGTATCCAGATCGAGCCGAATACATGGCCGGCACGTTGGGCGTGCCATTCAGGAATCGGTGCATATCGGCTGCGTACTGGATGGGGCCATTTTCAAACTCGAATGGGTGTGCGTGCGCAGCCCAACCAGTCGCTGCAGGCTGAAGCGTCGCATCCAGATCCGGACGGACGAAAAGATATCCCGCACCCGGGCCGCCCAGCAGCCACTTCACTGAACCGCCAACCGCGAAGTCGACCTGCAGAGCAGTCACATCCAGCGGAACGATCCCTGCGGACTGGTACAGGTCGGCCACAATGTACGCGCCCACAGCATGCGCGCGTTCCGTGATGGCCTTGAGATTATGGAGGTAGGAACTGCGGAAGGCGACGTGGGAGATGCTCACAAGCAGGGTGCGTTCATCGATGGCATCAAGGATTCCCTCGAGAGGAATGGTCATGCCATCCGTCGATGGCACGGAAACGATCTCCGCGCCCTGGCGCGCGAGCCCGTGGTAGAGGTAGTCGTTTGAGGGGAAGTTCAGGCCGTCGGTGACCAGCCGGTTGCGCGTGCCGCTCCAATCGAAGCAGGAGCAAACGATGTTCTGCGCAATAGAGACGTTCTGGTGCATCGCGACCCGGCCTTTGGGCGCACCTATGATGCTGCCAATCAAATCGCCGCAAGTGAGCGGCATATCCCACCAACCCTCATTCCACGCGCGAATGCCGCGTGTCGCCCACGTTTCCGTGAACTCTTTGAGAGCGCACTCTGCGCGCCGCGGCATGGGTCCCAGCGAGTGGCCGATCATGTAGGTTGTGTGCTCGAGAATCGGAAACTCTGCGCGCCAGCGCAACAGCGGATCGCTCCTCTGCTGTTCCATTTCCATCGCAACATCTTCTCTTTGTGCCATCAGAACTCCTCGACTGCAGCGTTTCTTGCCGCTCCGCTGCGCCTGAGTGCAAGGAAGTATCCAATGCTCAGCAGAACGAGAAAGGGTAGTCCGTAGATCAATGTTGGACGAAACGCGGAAGTAAACAGCGTCGTGAGCAGGGCGGCACTCATGAGTACGATGCCGAGGATGCTGGTGAACGGAAATCCCCACATGCGGAAGTCAAGCTGACGTCTGCCCCAGTGCCGTCGAAAGAAGAGGTGAGTGACAAACACCATGAGCCAGGTGAACATCGGTCCGAATATTGATAGCGAAAGCATGAGCTGGAATGCGCGCTCTCGATACCACGCATTGAGCACTGCGGCCACTGCGATGCCTAGCGTGGAACACAGCAGGGCGCGTACGGGTACACCGTTGCGGCTAAGCTTGCCCAGCGCTCTCGGCGCCAGGCCCCCGCGGCTGAGGCTGAAGAGTATGCGCGCCGTGATGTAGAGTTGGCTGTTCATGGCGGACAGAGCCGCTGCCAGGATGACGAAATTCACCACTCCAGCCGCTGCAGGCAGATGCGTTTGCTGCATGACGATCACAAACGGGCTCTGCGCCGCGCCCGCTGCTGTAATCGTCCATGGAACCAGGGCCAGCACGAGCGTCAGCGTGCCGAGGTAAAACAAGGCAAGGCGCAGCATGGTGGCGCGGAATGCTTGTTGAATCGCGCGTTTGGGGTCTTCTGCCTCCCCAGCAGCGATAGCGATCATCTCAATGGAGAAGTAGCTGAAGAGCGAAACCAGCACGGCAACCCACATGCCCCAAAGCCCCTTGGGGAAGAAGCCCCCGTGTGCAACATAGTTGTGCAGACCGATGCTGTCGTCCTTTGCATAGCCTGCATGCAGCGCAAGGTATCCGCCGAGAAAAAGGAACGCACAGATGGCGGTCACCTTCATAGCGGAGAATGTGTACTCCACCACACCGAAGAAGCGCACACTGGTGGCATTAACTAGAATCAGCAGCACCGCAAAACCGGCGATCCAGACAAAACCGTTTACTACCGGAAACCAGAATCGCATGTAGACCGCGATCGCGGATACTTCAGTGCCCAGCGCCAGCACCACGCCTGCCCAGTAGGCCGCTCGCACGAGGAACCCAGCCAGAGGTGAGATGTAGAACTCGGCCCACGCGCCAAACGAACCGGTGGTGGGGTGCGCGACGGTCATCTCCGCAAGGCATCTCATGACCAGCAATGTGATGAGGCCGCCGATGGCGTAGCTGATGAGGACAGCCGGGCCTGCTAACCCGATGGCGAAGCCGGAACCAAGAAACAGGCCGGTTCCGATGGCTCCGCCAATGGCGATCATGGCAAGCTGCCGTGCGGAAAGCCTGCGCTGCAGTCCCGCCTCGCGCTCGACTATGCGAGCGAAGTTGGGCGCACCCCGCTGGCCCGAATCCTCGCTCGGCGATGAGCTCATCTCATCACTTTATCCTGAGAGGCATGCATCTTCTGGATCGTCCCGTCCTCAAGCCTGACTGTCGCATCGCTTATGGCAGCGATCCTGCACAGTTCGGCGATTTGTGGCTGCCGGCATCAGCATTGAAGGAGCCTCCTCCCCTGCTCGTCTTCTTCCATGGCGGCTGGTGGAAGAGCGCCTATGACCTGGGTTATGCGGGTTACTTCTGCAGAGCGCTGCGGCAGGCCGGCATCGCCGTGTGGTCAGTCGAATACCGCAGGCGAGGAGAGACCGGCGGCGGCTGGCCCACCACGTTTCAGGATGCGGCCAGCGGTTTCGATTTCGCAGCGAGTCTGCACAACACCTACCCGCTTGACCTGTCCCGAGTTGTGGTGGCAGGACACTCGGCCGGTGGACATCTCGCCTTTTGGATTGCTGGCCGACAGCATCTGGAGCCCACAAGCAGCATCTACCTGCCGCGCCCGCAACTCCCGCTTCGCGGGGCTATCGGACTGGCGGGAGCGGTGGATCTGCGCCTCACGATCGAGTTGGCCGGTGATGGACCGTTCGCCCACGATCGCGATGAGGTATTCGGGCTCATGGGAGGTAGCCCCACGGAACATTCTGACCGCTATCGCAATGGCAACCCGGGCGATCTACTGCCGCTGGCGTGCCCGCAAGTCCTTCTCCAGGGAACGGTCGATGATCAGATCCCCGCAGCCATTCCGGAGCGCTGGTCAAGTCTCGCGGACAGCTGCGGCTCGCACGCGACTGTGTACATGCTGCCCGGCGCTGACCACTTCGATTTAGTTGATCCCGAAAGCCCGGTATGGCCACAGGTTATGGCCCGCTGCCAACAGGCGTTTGAATAAGGGCACTGACCCGTACAGTCAGGTGGACTATATGCCGGTCGTGCCACCCTGCCTTAGTGCCGTCGGCGAAGAGAATGGAAACCTTCAGCCCTAGCCCGTTTATCGATAGTGATCTGTTGTTCCCAAGAGAGCAACGATGCAGCGTCTCTACCCTTCGACGAAGCGTCTTTCGACAAGGTCTTGACCGTCAACACCGTGTACTTTCTGGAATCACTCGAATCAAGTTTTCGTGAAATCCATCGCGTACTCGCTCCTGGAGGCACCTTGGCGATCGGCTTTCTTCCAAAAGAATGAATGGACCTGATGGGAATGCCGGCAGATATTTTTACCTGTCGCACCGCCGAAGAAGTTGTCGCTGCAATCGCACAATCGGGCTTTTGCGCAGTTCAGCCAAACGAGCCATTTCCCGAGTCGGCGTGGCTAGTCGTTATTGCGAACAAAAATGAGAATTAGCCCTCGCAAGTCAGCCAGTGTGTATGAAAAAGCCAGGTCCTGCAGCAGCGACGTGAGAGTCAGCTGCCGCCGCGGAGCCCTGATTCGCACCAAAATTGGTTACGTCCGCTTGGGCGGTTACACACTCGGAACTCGTTATCGCTCAAGACCTCTATCTCCCCCATCGAAGTAGAGTGACTTCGGTAAACCATCCTGATCGCACCGGAGTGCGTTCCCATCCTGTTCAGAAACCGGAAATCGCAGCAAGTCCGGCTTGACTAGAACCGGACGATCCGAGATCACATATTGCCCGATGTATTTCTTCTTCTCGACAAAAATGAGGCGGTGACTGAAGTGGATGGCACGTCCCGGAGGGTGTGATTCCTCCCATGTGTAGTAAAAAACCTGAAGTTCGTCAGCATTGCATCTGATCGTTCCGAGACGACTAAACGCAACCTTGCCATGTAACTCCCCGCTGAAACCTTGTTTGGAAAGAATATCCCGCAAAGATTTCGTGCCCAGCCTCTGAGCGGTCGATGTGACAGAAGACAACATTATCGCCAGCAGTACATGAACAGAACTGGCCCGTTGCAACATCTCTCTTCCTCCATTCGAGACCACTTGATTGTACGCAGAGCCTTCGATTTCACCATCGCGGGAGAGTGGTGGCCTATTCTTCCCTAGACGCGCTAGGGAAGGTTGGACGGTCGCCCACCCGCGATCGCAGAGATGGTCGATTACCTATAGGGTTGACTGCCTTAAATTCTGTATATCCGGCAATGGACACGGATGTATTTGGCAATCAACACTAATTGATATCTGCGGGAACGTTCCGTCGGCCATTCGTTCGTCGAAGAGATGATGTGACTGCAGCTGTTGAAGAGTGCCAAGCATCTTCACGCGGTTCGCTTCGATAAGCGAGCCAAGCTCACGTTCATAGGCGGACTTCGTTGTCCATACCACATTGAACGATTCGTTGGGCTGCCACGGCATTTCACTGGGCTTCACTCCAACCCAATACGCAACGAGCTCATGACGGAAGCTGGCGTCGGACTCACCGCTCCAGCACCCTCCGCTCCCACCCGTTTCCTGGAATCGTTCGACCTCGACAGTGTGGTCACCTAGCTTCACGATAGGTATCAGCCCGGAACCTCTCCTCTCAGCGTCGTCTTTGATCTCCAACAGACTATAGTCATAGACGATCGGCCATCCGGGCAATTGAGAATCGACAGACGAGTCACCACAACTCATTCCGCCCGCACCGGCGAATACCATGCGTTGACGAGTCACATGAACAGTTACGTGCTGCACAAGACCTTCGACGATGTGATAAGCGAAGTTACGATCAGGATTGTGGGCCAGAATCATCGCGGCCGCATGTGACCTAGTTCCCACCATTGCGGCTCCAAAATCGTTTGAAAAGGCCCAATTCATGAGCATCGAGTTAGAGCGCGCCAATGGAACCCTTCCGATCAATAGCATCGACTGTGCCGGAAACTTATCAGCCAACGATTGGATCAGCTCCATCGAGACTGTTGCATGCTCTTGAATCAGTGCGTCGAGAAGCGCAAGAACAACACGACGCGAGGCGATGCTCTTCTGATACTCCCCAGTTGTAGGCGCTGTCAGCAATCGCCCAATCACACCAGGAATCTCCGAAACGACATCTGCATCATGGCGGCGGCGAGCAAAGTCCGCCGCCCATGCAATAAGGCGGGGATCCCCACTTTCGAGCCACGTGTGGAGCAGGCTGGAGTCCACGTTTGTCTCTGGGGTAATTTGCGGATTCTGCGCGTGGGCTGATGCCACAGAGCAGGAAAAGAAAGCCAACGCGATCACGCATACAACCGGAATGGTACCGTTAATCCGTTTCATCGAAGTCACTAATGGTTTAGACACCGAAGAGCCGAAAACTTGCTTGCGTGGGTTCGAACCCCACCGCCCGCTCCATTCGCCGCAGACCGAGGTGGTATTGTGAATTCCAAAAAAAGACAATCCGAGCTCTACGCAAACTGCGTGCTCGGCTTCGGCACAGGTACCGCACACTGCTGAGCGAATCCGGTACGCCCCTCGAGGTGCAGCAGAAACCCCGCTGCATGCCGACATTCGCACGACGACGCTTTACGGCCGCGTGCCCATAGCGAACATGCCACCGATAGCAACGTGGTCCGGGAGATTCGGATACGAAAATCGTCTCGTAGGCCCCAAAAGCGAACCGGGCGCCCTTGGCGCCCGGATTTCCGATGGGTTGGGAAATGGGTTGAAATTTCCTAATTGGTTGCGGGGGCTGGATTTGAACCAGCGACCTTTGGGTTATGAGCCCAACGAGCTACCGGGCTGCTCCACCCCGCATTCACAGTCTAGCAACGCCTCACCCCTCGGTCAAATTCAAAGGCGAATTCTTCCACCCACGTCCTTTACACTGCTCGCAGACCGGAATCAGCCCAGCTCGCGGCCCCCAAACCTCATTCCACCAATCGGTTAATGTCTGACTGGAACTTGAGAAGGGCGAGCAGCTTTCGATGGACCGGCCAGCCGCCAAAGAGCGTTCACGCATCTTGGCATAGGAGCATCACCGCATGTCGCAACTCTACGTCGCAGTCCTGGCCATCATCGTGGCGGTGCTCCTCGCGGTCGCAATCTACCGAGCTACTCGCGTTAAGACCAAGGCCGACTATCTCGTAGCCGGTCGCTCTCTTCCCGCATTTGTTCTCGTACTCACCCTGCTTACCTCCTGGATCGGCGCTGGTTCTCTCTTCGCGGGGGCCGAAAACGCCTACAAGAACGGATTCGCCGCACTCTGGCAGCCAGCGGGAGGGTGGCTAGGCCTCCTTCTCATCTATTTCATCGCTCCGCGCGCTCGCAAATTCGCTCAATTCACGTTGCCCGATCTGCTCGAAGCTCGCTACAACCAGACCGCCCGCGTACTGGGAACTCTCGCCATCCTATTCGCCTACGTCGGAATCACCAGCTATCAATTCAAAGGCGGCGGAGACGTCCTGCACCTCATCTTCCCCGACACCGTGACCTCCGAACTGGGCACCTACATCATCGCCTTCTTCGTCATCGTCACAACGGCGCTCGCAGGCATGTCCTCAGTCGCTTACATGGATGTCGCCATCGGCTCGCTCGTCACCTGCATCTGCATCGTCGCCGCACCCTACCTGCTCCACCAGGCAGGCGGCTGGTCCGCCTTGCATTCTTCGCTTCCGCCCCAATACTTCGAGGTATTCGGGAATTTCCGTCTCTCTTCCAGCGGCGCGATGCAATCGCCGGCGATGGGCCTGGTCCGTGCGCTCGAATTCCTCGTTCCCACGATGCTTCTTATGCTCGGCAACCAGGTGATGTACCAGAAATTCTTCTCCGCAAAGAGCGAAAAGGACGCGCGCAATTCCGTCATCGGCTGGATCATCGGAACTCTTGTTCTCGAGACCCTTATCGTCGCAATCGCGGTCTTCGGTCGAGCGCTATATCCCACCGGTGAAGTCGCTCTCCACCCGCGTGAAATCATTCCCTATACCGCCCGCCATGGTCTCCCGGCAGTTCTTGGCGCACTTCTCCTCGGAGCGGTATTCGCCAAGGTCATCTCTACCGCGTCGAACTATCTCTTTTCTCCCGCAACCAATCTCGTGAACGATGTCTTTGTCCGCTACATGGCGCCCGACGCCTCCAACAAACGCGTTCTCATCGTCTCGCGTCTTGCTGTCGTGCTCCTCGGATGCTGGGCTCTGTACCAAGCCATCTATGCCGAGAGCATTCTTCAGAAAATGCTTTGGGCCTACACCATCTACTCCGCCGCTCTCACTCCCGTGGTCCTCGCCGCCTTCTATTCAAAACGCGTCACCGCCTGGGGAGCGGTCGCCGCCATCGCCAGCGGAACCGTCGTCACCCTTGCGTGGGACCTGCCCGGAGTCAAGAACCTTTTCCCAAAAATCATCGCTGATCGTGACGCCATCTTTCCCGCTCTCTTTGCCGCTGTCGCGTCACTCATCTTGGTAAGTCTGTTCACCTCGGCTCCCACGGAATCGCAACTCGCCCAGGTAGCTGAATAGCAAACTGCTCGAATCACTCAATGCGATACCTCCGCTCTCACCTTGACCTAGACTGATTACTTGAGCAGCTTTCTGCAAACCCGCCCCTGCTGGGTCGAAGTCTCCACTCGCGCTTTCGAAGACAACTGCCGTCTTCTCTCCAGACTCGCGAGTCCGCACGTCGACCTCCTCGCCATCGTCAAGGCCAACGCCTATGGGCACTCGCTGGCGCTTTGCGGGCCCGCCGCAGTTCGTACGGGAATCAATTGGCTCGGCGTCACCAGCGTAGAAGAGGGTATCGAAGCACGCCGCCTATGTCCCGATGCCCGCATCCTTGTCATCAGCGGCGTCTTTCCGCATCAGGGCGAAGAAGTAGTCCGCAACAAGCTCACTGCGGTCGTGTGGGATTCGTGGCAGTTCGATGTCCTTGAAGAAGCCGCGCGTTCTCTCGGCGTCCGATCGATCTCCGTACATCTCGAAATCGACACCGGAATGAACCGCCAGGGTGTCCAACCAGGCTCCATCGCTCCTCTGCTCGCACGTTTCCGTCGCGACTTCCCGTTACGATTCGAAGGAGTCATGACCCATCTCTTCGCCGCGGACGAAGCGGATGGCCGCGTCACTGAAGATCAGCTCTCCCGGCTGAACGACGCTCTGATCACCATCAAGTCCTCCGGCATCCACCCCGGCATTCTGAACGTCGGCAACTCCGCCGCGTTTCTCGGCGGACAGGCAGTTGCAATAGCGAAGCTGGCGGAACGCTTCGAGATGAAATCTCTCATTCGCCCGGGTCTGGCGCTCTACGGACTCGTACCGGAATTCGATCCGAAGTTCGCCGCAGCCGAGCCCATCTCGCTCGGCCAGGCCCGCGTCGCTCTCCGTCCGGTGCTGACCTGGAAATCACAAGTCGTCAGCGTACACTCCGTTGAGCCGGACGCCGCAGTCGGCTACAACGGAACCTTCGTCGCCACGGAACCTATGCGCCTCGCGCTGATCGCTGTTGGGTATGCTGATGGACTTGACCGCAAACTCGGCAACCGCTTCTCTCTGCTCGTCCGCGGTCAACGCGCTCCGGTCGTCGGCCGCATCAGCATGGACCAGACCGTAATCGACGTAACAGAAATTCCGGATGTCGTTCCGGGAGATGAAGTAGTCCTCATCGGACAGCAGGGTGAGGAGTCGATCTCGGCATTTGATCATGCTCGCGCCGCGGGAACTATCCCTTGGGAAATCCTCACTGGAATCGGCCCACGCGTGCCCCGCATCGAAATCTAGCAGTTGGCTACTGACCCGATCGAACTCCCCGCTCCCACAGGCTGCGCGATCTCCAGTTCTGCCGCTCCTGCTACGGACGCAATCATCGCGTCCATTCCCATGGCCGAATTCAAGAGCATGTGATAAAGCCCGCGCGCGCACCATTCCTGCTGATAGAACTTCCTGATCACCGCTGCGCGCCGCTTGTCGTGCTCCGCGAGCCTCTGTTCCGCGTGTTGTGCTTCTTTCGGAAACGCCTGCGCAAACCAGTCTCGCTTCGACTTCGCTGTCGCGTAGACAAATACATGGAAGCATCCCGGCTGGCATGCAAGTGCGCAGGCAGCACCGCGTCCGACCAGCACGCAGTTCCCGGCCTTCGCCGCCTCCAGGATCTCCTGCCGGATAAGCGTCAACATCCGCTCTGAATCGAATACCTGGTCCTCTGACAGCCCGGTCATCTGATAAGCCGTGTCGTGCCAGAACACTTTTCCGTATCGGTAGTACCACGGATCGAGCCGCTCATCATACTTCGCCGCCAGCTCCGGTGTCACTCCCGCCCGCCGCGCCGCCGCACATACCAGCTCCGAGTCCAGGAGTCGCCACCCTAACCTCTCTGCGAGATCATGCGCAAACTCCCCACCCCGAGACCCGTATTCCCTCTCAACCGTAATGACCCGGATCGGTGTCTGCCTCATATCTGTCTCTCCCGTGTCCTGCAGTGCTTGGAGCATATACCCGAAGAGCACACGCCCGGCAAGTAGATAGACACCGCCAATGGCCTTCCGTTTCTTCCGGCTCTCATCGAAAGGTGCCGCTGGACGTAGTGCAGCGTTCGTCACACATACCTTGACTATCTACAATTCCACTTGTAGATAATCTAGGCATGGGCAAACCCAGCGACCTCCTTCAAGGTACCCTCGACCTCCTGATCCTTAAGACCTTGCTTCTCGAACCCCTGCATGGATGGGCCATCGCCAAGCGCATTCAACAACTTTCCGGCGAGGTGCTTCAGATCCAGCAGGGCTCCCTCTATCCCGCCCTGCACCGCCTCGAGCAGCAGGGGTGGATCAAAGCCAAATGGGCTGAGAGCGAAACCGGCCGTCAGGCCAAGTTTTACGCCCTCACCGCTGCCGGCCGATCGCAGCTCGAAAAGGAAGCCGCCAACTGGAACCGCCTCTCCGCCGCCATCAACCTCGTGGTGGGCGAAGCCTAGATTCCCGACATCCTCATGGAGATTCCGATGCGTCTCTTCTCAAAACTTCGAATGACTCTTGTATCCGTCTTCCGGCGCAGCCACGCCTCGTCCCACCTCGATGACGAGATTCGCTATCACCTCGAGCGCCAGATCGAAGAGAACATCTCCGCTGGGATGTCGCCGGAAGATGCTCGCTCCGCGGCTCTCCGAAAGTTTGGAAACCCCGCACTGCTCCGCGATCAGACACGCGACGCGTGGACAGGCGGATGGCTGGACTCCCTGACTCGCGATACTAAATATGTCGCGCGCTCCCTTGCCCGCACGCCCGGATTCACTTCCATCGCCGTCTTCATCATCGCTCTCGGCATCGGATCCAACCTCGCGCTCTTCACGCTGGTTCATCGCGTCCTTCTGAATCCTCTACCGTATCCCGATCCCGACCAGCTCGTCTCCATCTATGAGCATGAGTCAGGCGGCAACGCGCATGCTCACATGCCCGTAGACGCGGGAAGCTTTTCAGAGTGGCAGCGTGCCTCGCAGGGCGTTGCAGACATGGCGATGGTCTCGCCGTTCCAGGGCTACAGCGTCTCTGCCGACGGAGGAAAGCTGCCAGAAAAAATTGAGGCCACCATGTGCTCGTGGAATTTCTTTTCTATCCTCGGAGTCAACCCGGCGCTCGGCCGTTCCTTCGGTCCCAGCGATGATGTTCCCAGCGCAGAAGCCTCCGTCATCCTCTCAGGCTCATTCTGGCGGCGCCGTTATGCAGGCGACCCTTCGATCATCGGAAGAAAGATTTGGCTCGATGCAAGGCCATACACCGTCATCGGCGTCATGCCCGAGTCATTCGTATACTCCGGCGCATTCGGGGGCAACACTGCCCAGGTCTGGACTCCCATCGCGCACGAATTTCCGCCAGCCTTGATGACCACCTTTGAAGATCACGAAGCCATCGGCATTGCCCGGCTTCACGCCGGAACCTCGCTTCAGGCTCTTGTCGCGCGGCTCCAGGGGGTTCAGCAGCAGATCAAAGCTGGACATCCCGGCCCTGCAGTTCATGATTCGGTCATCGGTCGTTCCCTGCTTGACGACGCGGTACAGGACTACAAAACGCCGTTGTACGCGCTGCTCGCAGCCACTGGTTGCGTCCTTCTGATTGCATCCATGAATGTAGCCAGCCTGCTTGTTGCCAGAATCGCTTCTCGCCGCAAAGAGCTTGCTATCCGCGTTGCACTCGGTGGCGGATGGCTACGCATCATGCGCGAACGCATCATCGAAAGCCTTCTTCTCTCCGTTGCCGGCGGCGCGATTGGACTCGCTCTCGCATGGGCCGCTCTCCAGTGGCTTATGAAGACCCGGGACGATATGAACCGGATTGAAGCCATTCACATCGGTGCCGTGGAGATCGGATTCGTCATTCTTGCTGTCGCGGTAACCGCACTCTTTGCAGGTCTCATCAGCGCCTTCAGCTCCAAGCTCAATGACGTCCTCAGCGGATTGCAGGATTCTTCGCGCAGTATGGCCGGCAGCCGCGCGCGTGCAGGTCTCCGCCGAACACTCTTGGTCCTCGAAGTCTCGCTCACGGTTGTCCTCCTCATCGGGGCAGGACTGCTGCTCAAGAGCTATCAGCGCCTGCGAACAACCGATCTCGGCGTGCCGGTCGACAATGTCCTAACCCTCCACTTCGGTCTACCCGAAGCGCGTTACAAAACTGCAGTCCAGCGGGTGGCCTTCTTCGAGAATGTGTTGTCGCAGGTGCGAGCCATACCCGGCGTGCAATCCGCTGGCCTGGTCAATGCTGCTCCGGGTCAGGGTTATGGAGGCGACGACCTAGTGAGTGTGGTCGAACATCCTCCCCTTCCCAAGGGAACCGGCCTCGATCTCCAGAACCGCGGAGCGGATCCAGGCTACTTCGCAGCGATCCATCTTCCGCTCCTCCGCGGCCGCGTCTTCACACAGGACGAGCGCTTCGATCGCGCCAACGTCGTAGTGATCAGTCAAAAGGCGGCTGAGATGTGCTTCCCCGGGGAAGACCCCATCGGGAAACATCTCAAGCTGGGTTTCAACGGCAGAGTGGGCGAAGTCATCGGTGTCGTTGGCGATACGCGATGGAACATCACCGAGCCCATCATGGGGCAGATGTACTGGCCTGTCTTCGGCAACGACTGGGTGAACGTCGCTCTGGTTGTGAAGTCGCCCGCAAACGTTTCTTCCTTCGCCATGCCCATCCAGAAAATCATCGGAGCACTCGATCCGGATCTTCCCGTCTCCGGCGTTGGCACCCTGCGCGAAGCCATCGCAAAGTCCACAGTCGATTCTCAATTCGACTCGCTTCTCATCCTCGCCTTCGCCGTGATCGCTCTCGTGCTTGCTGCAGCCGGTCTCTACGGAGTCCTCACTTACCTGGTCACTCAACGCACTTCCGAGCTCGGCCTTCGCATCGCACTCGGAGCCCGCCGCGACCAGCTGCTGCGCACGGTTCTCTTCGACGGAATCCGCCCCGCTCTCCTCGGTCTCTTCTTAGGCTTGATAGGCAGCGCAGCCGCGGTCCGCCTCATTCGCTCCATGCTCTATCAAACGGAGCCGCTCGATCCGATGGTGTTTGCGTCGGTCGCAGCTGTGCTTCTTGCCGTTGCCACCCTGGCCTGCATGCTCCCGGCCTGGCGCGCCTCACGCCTTGACCCGATGCAAGCCCTCCGCACCGAATAGAATTCCACTCTTCCGGCCAGAACGAAAAGAGGTGCGGATCAAGTCCGCACCTCCTCGCCACTCGTAACCTAGTTCCCTCGTCCGCTTTTTTGGTTCCCTCGTTCCCTTGTTCCCTCGTCCCCTGCCTCTACTGCGTTACAGGTGGCGCCACTGGAACCTTCGGCGCCTTCAAATGCGGCGCATTCGGAGAGGCCGGCATAGCCGCCGCCGCCGGAGGTGCAGGCGGAGCTTCATCTCCCCGCTTGATATGGATATCGCCATTCTCTGCCTCGAGCGTCACTTTGGGCCCGCCCGCTCCGATCGTGCCGCTTACCGTCTTGCTCTCGTCACCGCTGATAGCCAGCGGGAAATCCGACACCACGTCGCCGTTGCGCGTATTCCCGGTCAGAGAAGCCCGCGCGTTCGGTGGCAGCCGCAACTCCACATCGCCCTTGCGATTCTTCGCTTCGACAACGTAGCTGCCCGCCGGCTCTATGGCAATCCGCCCGTCGCGATCCTCGACGTACGTGTCGCCAAAAACCTGCGTCAGATCGACGTCCTTCGAGTGCGTAATCACCCGCACCTGTCCCTTGGATTGCGTAACCCGCAGATTGTCCGAGTTCAACGTAAGATCGCCCGGCAACGACGCCACATCCAATTCAGTAACAGACGTGTGCACATGCACCGGCCCGTTCACAGTCTCCATGTGAACATCGCCGAAGAGCTCTCCATTGATCGACACCTTACCGGTAACTTCAGAAAGGGTCAGATCGTTGCAGTTTCCTTCTGCCGTGATATCCCCATCGACCTGGTGCGCTGAGAAGTCACCTCTGTCGTTCGAAAAATGTACCTGCACCGAACCCTTGATCACGCTCAGGTGCACATCGCCATGGGTCGAGCTGATATTGACTCCGCCATTCAGATTGGCTGCCGTTACATCCCCATGCCCGGAATGCACGCTCACATGCGCCGACTTCGGAACCGTGATCGTCAGGTTCATGCGGCCCTTGTTGTTTCCATCCGACTTGACCAGCACGGCGCTCCCGCTCACCGTGACACGTGCCTGCTCCGCATCGAAAATCTTCTTTGCTTCCTCATCCGAGCTTGCAAACGCAACCTGGTGAGCCTGCACTTCGATATTCGACGAATCTCCCGCGGTTATGCTCACATCGCCGCGTGGATTCTCGATCTGCACGCTAGCATTCTCGGGAATCTGAACGCTCTGCAGCTGCTGATCCAGATCATGTTGCGGCTGCCCAAACATGTTGAAGAAGTCGTCGTGATCGCCCCAGTCGCCCTTCCAGTTTCCCCAGTAGCCACGCGTCCACCCAGACGCCGCGAATCCCAGAACCGCCAGCAACACCAGCACTCCGACAAAGCCCGTCCCGCGCCTGACTGGCGTGTCGCGGCGCAAATCCAGTGCCCACTCTGCCAGCAAAGCCAGTCCAGCCGCGATCAGCATCAGCGGCCACCATTTTCCGTACCAGCCCCAGAAGCTCGATGCGGTGATGTGCCCGGAGTAAATCAGCAGCCACACCACGCCAATCGCAACCAGGATCAGCGGACCGACCACCGAAGGAACACGCGGTCCATACGCTTGCTGATACTTCGCCTTGTACGCGTACTGCTGCGCCTTCCATGCGTCACGCTGTGCGCGCCAGGCCGCTCTTTGCTGCTCGCGATAGACCCGCCATTGCGTCCGCGGATCGTAACCGCCCGGAGGAATATTCGGTGGAGGAACGCTGCTCATGACTGCCCCCCTTCCGGACCCCTGTAATCCTGCGTAGCTGTCGGCACGATCGAAGCACTCGCCTGCGGCTGCACAACACCCGCTGCCGGGGCGGAGGCTCCATATGGATACGGTGATCCTGGATAAGGAACTTCGTCTCCTGCCGCCGCCAGGGCTGCACGCTCCGCAAGCTTCAGCACGCCAATCAGAATCAGCAGCAAGGGAAAGAACAGGCTCCAGAACTCGACTAGTCCAGACTCATGCAGCAGCGCAATGATTCCCAGCAGCAACAGAATCGCCGGCCCTCGTAAACGTCTTATCAAGATGTAGCGGTTCATTGCGCGCCTCCCTGCGTTCCACTTCCCGGCCCCTGCGGCGGAATCTGTGGTGTATCCCCAATCCGGCGGATCACCAGCCACACACCAATCGCGATAAAGATCAACGGCCACAGAATGTGAATCACTCGCTCTGCGAGGAATCCAAGCTGGTTCAAGAGCAGCAGCAATCCAAATCCGATCAGGATCAGAGCCCCAATTGGTTCCTTACGCTTCCAGAACACCGGAGGAACAGGCGGCGGTGGCGGCACCGCAGGATCTACAAATCCTGGCGGCGGAGCATATGCCGCTTGATATTGCGCGTACGGCACCTGCTGATACCCGCCCGCACCCGGTGCAGCACCAGGCCCGGCCCCCGTAGGATTCACCGGCCCACCCGGCTGTCCCGGCGCACCCGGCCGCTGTCCTGCCTGCGGCCCACCCAGATTCAGCCAGTTCCCCACCTCGTTCAGCCCCAGCGGATCCGGCAGCGGTTGACCATCTCGAATCGCCTTCGCCGTGTGGAAAGCCTCAAACGATTGATAGAGCACCCAAGCAGGAATAAACAGTCCGAACAAGCCGTAGTGAGTCGTAATGCTGATGATCACCACGAAGATCACAACGTGAATCAACCCTTTGAAGTACTGCGCGTTGTACATCGCGCCTACGCCAGGAATAATTCCGAGCACAGCCGCCACCGAAGGATTCGGTCCGCCCGCCTGCACAACAAATGGCTGCTGCACGCTCTGCCACGCCATCACGCATGGCTCGCAGAGAATCTGTCCGTTGCCGGCATTGCGAACGCACGTTGCGCAGAGCGGTTTCCCGCAGTTCTGGCAATACGCTGTTGCTGCCACCCCTTGATGATTTACGCAGTCCATACTGTGCTCCCTTCCCGTACTGCCGTGTCGTAACCGGGTTGCAAGAAGCCGCGGGAATGCGCGGATTGATGGGCCAGACCACATTGCTCTGTGATCGGGCTGAGTTGCCGGTCGTGAAGCGTAACGGAAGTTTCCAGATAATCCGAGTCCTTAAGCGCTGGTGCCCCACTTTGCTGCGGCGGATCGACGCGGGACCCGCCGTCTTTCCGATTAGGGTTTTGCTTTGACTCTCCCGGTGCTGGCTGAGTCCGATTCTGTTGCTGCTGAAGCTGGCTGTTGCGGCGCATCTCCTTCACGCGCGACTCAACCTCGTATACCAGCCGCAGATGATCGTAGTAGCGAATGATGGGCGTCGAAGCCATCGTTAGCCGGCGCTCCATGAAAGAACGCACCGCGCTGGGCCTCAGATTCGACAGCCGGAAATCCGTGAGCCGCACGCCCGTCATATTCATCGTGAGTGCGATCGAGAAGAATGCCATCGCCGCCGTCATCAACAGCCGTGGCTCGGCAAACCGCCGTACCCGCCCCATCAGGCCCGGCTTCTGCCATGCTGGTATCGGCATCGTGACCACGTTGCCTGCCGTAGCCAGCTTGTACTCGGATGTGTGTCCCGGCCCGGTCTGCGCGAGGATCTTATCCAGGAGACCCTCCGGGACCTCTGGTTCCGGGCTTAGAAACTCCAGCCACTCCCGCCCCTGTCGCGCCTCCTCAAACAGCGCCGTGCAAGCCGCGCAGGAAGCCATGTGTGAGGAGAAGGTCGCTTCATCCTCCGGCTGCAGCAGCCCGTCCAGAGCATCCGCCAGCAGCGTTTCCCACTGCCCGCAGGCTGGAGAGTTCGGAATGTTTCCGCGGTCTGCCATCACATCACCTCCCGCTTACTACGTTCCAGGAGCCTCGCAAGTTCCGCGCGGCCCCTGCTTATGCGGGATTTAACCGTCCCCTCCGGTATGCCCAGCACCTGGGCTATTTCCTTGTAATCCATGTCCTGCAAGTCCCTTAATATCACTGCCTCGCGCAACTCCACAGAGACCTTAGCCAAGGCCCCCTGTACCATCTTGGCCAGTTCCTTCTGCGCAGCCTTGTCATGCGGGGAGGCTCCGCTCGCCTGCAAGCGGTCTATCGGCCTCAACTCATCCGTCTCATCCCACCCCGCATCGAGCGAGTCTGTATTCCTTTGGTTGCGGGTCCGGCGGAAGTTGTCCACCAGCAGGTTCCGGGTCATCGTGGTAATCCAGACCTGCAGGCTGCCACGCGCCGTATCAAAACTGGAGAGATTGGAATAAATCTTCAGGAAGACATCCTGCGTAAGATCTTCCGCGTCAGCAGGATTCCCTGTAAAGCGATAACAGAGCCCGTACACCCGCCGATGATGGGTGCGAACCAGGTCAGCCCAGGCACCGGAATCCCCGTCCATGCAGCGGCGGACGACCTGCGACCAGTCGATCTCCATTGCGTCCGGCATCATCGTTCTAGATTCCTGACCATGACGGGTAACCGGCATTCGTGGCGTCTCGCCCAGCTTGCGCGAGGTCTCCGCGGCCGGGACGTATCCGGACGCTCTCTCAGCCGGGTGACGCGTGGCCTGATCTTTGCGCCGGGATGGCACCGGGGTCCCCATCAGGCGATTCCTGCCGGACGAGGTGGGCACGGATGGCGCCATCACTCCTGCCACGCTCCAGCTTAATGTACCTGCACATGCCATGGAGGCCTATACGCATCATTTTGTGGCCCGGTTCCCGCCTCGGCACTAGAATTGCCCTCCTGGCGGACCGTAACTTTTCACAATTAGGTCCATCCCATTGTCTAGGCGCATAGAGCAGAACGCCTGGAGGTTCAAATGCCCCTCTCTTCCCCACCGAGAATCCTCGTCCTGACTTTGCTGTCTCTGGTGATTTGCGTCGGCTGTCATGCAGCGGCCACGCCCCCCTTGCCCAGCGCTTCTACCGACATATCTCTCGCCAAGGCTCCCGGAAAACAGACCGCCGTCTTTGCTGGCGGATGTTTCTGGGGAGTTCAGTCTGTCTTCGAGCGCGTGAAAGGTGTACTGGATACCACTGCCGGCTATTCTGGCGGCTCGGCCACCACGGCTTCCTATGCTCAAGTCACCACGGAAACTACCGGCCACGCAGAGTCCGTCAAGGTCGTTTATGATCCGTCGAAGATCACATACGGACAGCTTCTGCGCATTTTCTTTTCAGTTGCACACGATCCTACGCAGCTCAACCGGCAAGGCCCAGACGTGGGTTCATCCTATCAATCAGCGATCTTCTACACCAGCGAAGACCAGCGCCGCATAGCTGCCGCTTATATCGCTCAACTCGACACAGCCAAAGCCTTTCCACGGCCGATCGTTACGCTGGTCGTTCCCCTCAAGGGCTTCTACGATGCCGAGTCCTACCATCAGGACTACGCACTCCATAATCCCGACAACCCGTACATCCTCGTTTGCGATCGCCCTAAAATTGGTGCATTAAAGCAGCAGTTCCCGGAGTTATTCCAGGATTACAAGGGCAAATAGCGACCTTACGTCATTCGCGGTTAGACAGTGCATCAACCCGATAGTTGCTAAAAGCAACTATTGCCGTTATTGTAACCTCCATGGCAGCCGATCCCCGCCTCGCCGCCCAGATCTTCGCGATACGCGAGTTCAATCGCTTTTACACCGCAAAGCTTGGGCTCCTTCGCAAACACCACCTCGACGGCGAGTTCTCGCTCACACAAGCCCGCATCCTCTACGAGATCGCATCTCGCCCGCGTATCACCGCATCCGAACTGCGCGAGACCCTCTTCCTCGATCGCGGATACATCAGCCGCGTCCTTGCTTCCCTCACCCGCCGCAAGCTCATTCGCCAGTCGGCTTCCACCTCCGACGCCCGCGAAAAGCTCCTCTCCCTCTCGCCCATCGGTCAACGCTCTGTCTCTTCCCTGAACGAGAAATCAGATCGCCAGATCTCGTCTCTCCTCGGTGCCCTGGAACCGCAGCTACGCCAAGACCTCGTGGCTTCCCTGAAACAAGCTCATACAATCCTCGGCAGCCCACCCAGGCCAGGTGTCTTCATCGAGCGGCTCACCGAACCCTCCCGCGCCGCAATCGAAATCCTCGAGGAATACTACGAAGCCGTCCACGTTATAAAGCGCGACAGACCAAGCGACCTGCAGGCCTTGCTCGCCGAGCCCAACTCCGCTATGTGGCTCGCCAGACTCGACAACAATATAGCCGGCTGCGTCGTGCTCCGCAGCCTGCCCTCCATCCCGCGGGCTGCCGAGTGTAAGCGCCTCTACGTCCGTCCTTCAGCCCGGGGACTTCGCATTGCCACCCTGCTCCTCGATGCTCTCGAGCAGCACGCCCGCTCCCTCAAACTCAAATGGATTTACCTCGACACCTACGACGACCTCAAGCCTGCCATCGCCCTCTACGAACAGCGAGGCTACGAGCGTTGCGACCGCTACAACGACAACCCGCAGGCCACCCTCTTCATGCGCAAAAGCCTCCGATCCCGGACCTCCGGCGGCTAGCATGCATACGCAAAAAAGCGGCCCTTTTACAGGCCGCTTCATTCATCCGGGTTTCTCAGTCTTCAATACCGATTCCCAAACTCCGGCTCCACCGGATTCTCAAATAGCGAAGCATCCCTCGTCACAATCGTCAGCCCGGAAGGCGTAACAAAATACCGCCGCTTATCTTCCACCGGGTCGTATCCGATAACCGTGCCCTCCGGTATATGCACATCGCGATCGATAATTGCCCGTCGTATCCTGCAGTGCCGCCCGATCTGAACGTGCGAGAAGATAATGCTCGCATCGATCTCCGAATAGGAATTCACACGCACATCCTGCGAGAGCACTGAGTTCGAAACTGTACCGCCCGAGACGATCACGCCGGCCGTAATGATCGAGTTCATCGCCATGCCCGTACGTCCCGGCTCTCCGAAAACGAACTTCGCCGGCGGGTATTGCCGCACGCGCGTCCGGATCGGCCAGCTCTTGTCATACAGATTGAAAATCGGAGTTACCGAGCAGAGATCCATGTTTGCTTCGTAGTACGAGTCGAGCGTTCCCACATCCCGCCAGTACAGGGCGGTCTGCTTGTTCTCGTCCACGAAGCTGTACGCCATCATCTTCTTCTTGCCCAGCATATTGGGCAGGATGTTGTGCCCGAAGTCGTGCTTCGAATTCGGATCCTCAGCATCGGCAATCAGCGCCTTCAGCAGGATCTCAGTATTGAAGATGTAGACGCCCATCGACGCTTCAACCTTGTCCGGGTTGAACGGCGAGCGGAACGTCGTGCTCGCAGGCTTCTCCAGAAACCCCTGAACTTCACCCGTGTTCCCCACATCCACCACGCCGAAACGCGCAACCTCGTCTGGCCCCACCGGAATCGTGGCCAGAGTCACCTCCGCTTTGTTCTCGCGGTGATAGTCGAGCATCTTGCTGTAATCCATCTTGTAGATGTGATCGCCGCTCAGGATGATCATGTGCTTCGGCTGCTCGCTGCCGATCGAATAGATATTCTGATAAACCGCATCCGCGGTTCCCATGTACCAGTTGGTGCCAGTCCGCTGCATCGGAGGCATCAGTTCGAAGAACTCGCCCAGTTCCTGGGCCACAATTCCCGTCCACCCCTCGCGGATATGCCGGTTCAATGAGAGAGCTTTGTATTGCGTGAGAACGTAGACCCGCCGCAAACCCGAGTTGATGCAGTTTGAGAGAGTAATGTCGATGATCCGGTAGTGGCCGCCAAATGGAACTGCCGGCTTGGCGCGATCACGGGTTAGCGGGAACAGCCTTTCTCCGGCTCCGCCCGCAAGCAAAACACCCAAAGTGTCTTTCATGTCCGTATGAGCCTGCCTTGTCGCGATGTCTTCCCGGAGATTTTCTCAACGCGATTCGAATGTGCCGTTATCCGGTACGGCGTTTTCAGTGAGCGATTCCATCCGAATCCCCTCTGAACGGCGAAGAATACCACACGCCGATAAACACCTGCAGCACCTCGCCCTTACGGACTCTTGATCCCGCTAAAAAAACGATGGCTGAGCCGCACCGCGACTCAGCCCATAACTCCTGCGGTCTTCCTACCTGCGCTTCGCGCTGAACCGGTACTCCGCCCCAACCGAAATCGCAAAATTTACATCCGTCTGCGTCGCCTTCGATCCGTAGTTGATCCCATACCGCGTAATCACCGCATCCGGCGTAATGCGGAATATCCACTTGGGAGAGCGGTTCAGATCCATATGTCCGCCGATAATCGCCGCTGGAGCGATCTGGTCGTTATAGAACCCGACAAGAGACGGAAGCTGCCCGCGCAGATCCTGCTCAAACTTCCCGTAAGCCCCGCCAAACAGAGCGTGCGCAATCAACGCACCGTGCTTGTTATGCGGCCCCAGCCACTCCGGACCGCCCACAAAAAGATATTGCGCTACGAACGGACCTTGGATGCTCTCGTTCTGCCCGTTGGCGTTCTTGAACGAATTCGGCGCAGCTCCGCTGGTTCCCAGGTAAGCTCGCCCGCTGCCTTCCACTGCCCAGTGCCTGCTGAACCAGTAAGAACCGGACAAATCCAGTCCGCCCAGATTCGAACCCTGCAGCAGAGTCGGTCCCGCCTTCATATGGTCGTATGCCAGCCCCAGTGAGACATCGTACTTGTTGTCGTAACGCACGTTCGCGAGCGGGTCCACGACGATATAGGTACCGTTGCCCGTCGTCTGCGGAGCCGTACTTTGTGCGGGACGCTGCACCTGCCCCTGGGCGTGCGAAACCTCCCCAGGCAGACCCACGGCGAAGGCCGCTAAAAACAGACATATCCTTACTGTAAGACGCATCACCAAAAGCTTACAGGACCATACCTTTCGGGGACAATTTTCGGAGCCTGCTGGTTAGACGCAGCGAAATCACCCATGCGAGCGACACCCCGTCCACTATCCCTGCGTATCGCATCGCTCCGCCCAGTTCGCATACACCAGATAGCGGATCGTCTTCAGAATCTCCAGCACCGGAGTTCCCCTGGGTCCTGCTTCTCCCTGCAAGGTCGACGCGGCATGCATCCTCCACTCCAGCGGAGTGCGGCTGAAGATCATGCTCGCCCGCGGTAGATGATACCCGGTCGAAACCACTTCCGCGGAACGCCAGCCGTGATTGCTCATCAGCCTCGCGGAGAAGCACGCGTTCTCGATTGTGTCCGTCGCTTTTGTCTCGACAAAGATCGCCGATGGCGGAATTCCCTGCGCAGCCGCCACCCGGGCCATCACGTCCGCCTCAACAAAGTGGTTTCCCACTGCGCCGCCGGTAAACAGCAATCGCGGCGCGACACCGCGTTCATACTCTCGAACCGCTTCTGTCACGCGCGCCAGCTGCTCTGGCGTCGGATTCCCGTCGTCGTCGGCCGGATAACCCAGAACCACGATGGCGTCAAAATGATCCCGTGCCGTATTTGACATCGGCGCCACCCGACGGGCGATCACCGCCCACAGCACCACCAGTGCAATCACCCCCAGAAGAGCCGCCGACGCCTGCACGACCCTTCGCGTCTTGCCAATTTTGATGGGCTTATACCGATGATGCGGGCGGCGGGTAGGCGCGCGTCTTTTCGTTGAAGAAGCCGTTGGCAAACCAGAACCTCAGACTTCCACTTTACGGGGCCAACTCAATTCCGGCCCGCCCATGGCTGTTAACTCAGATGGGGCCTGACCCCAGCGGCTACCCCAGGTCCGCAGGCTGATCCCAGTCTGAGAGTACGATCTCACTCAAAGCCTTGCGGCTCCGCGGCGCTTGTTCCTGGGCTTGGAATTTCTCTGGAAGATCTGTCAATTCGCCGTGATACCCCAGCGCCATTACCGAGCCCATGGCGTACGTGTCGGGAATTGCGAACGCCTCTCGCGCCTTTCCCCAGTCGAATCCCGCCATCTGGTGGGCCGCCAGTCCAAGTGCCGTCGCCTCTACCGCCATCAGCGCCATCGCTGCGCCAAGATCGTGCGCGGCATAATTGTTCGGCGAGTCGTTGTGGCTGAACCGCGTCTTCGCCACCCCCAGAATCAGTACCGGCGCTCCCTTCGCCCAATCCTGATTGAAGGGCACCAGTACTTCCAGAATCTTGTTGTAAGTCTCCGAGCCGCGGTGTCCCACAAAAAATCGCCACGGCTGCTCGTTATAAGAGGAAGGAGCCCACCGGCCCGCCTCGAAAATTGTCTTCAAATCTGCCGAAGCTACATCCCGATCTGCAAACGCCCGCGGGCTCCACCGCTCCAATAACACCGGTAGAACTCCGTCCGTCGAGGGCTGGGCATACTTCATCTGGTTGACTTCACTGGCTGTAAGCATCTTTATCTATCTCCATATTGATCTTCTACCCAGTCCTTTGATTGCAATTGTCGGGATAAAGATGCGCTCCGGCCGAACGACCAACCGATACTGCCCTCATCTGACTGAAGTGTCAGCGCTCAGACTCGCCCTCCACCAGCGACACAGGCCCCAGCATCCCCGAAGGCAGCGGCTTCAAATTTTCCAGTCCCTGCGGAATGAACTCCACTCCAAATCTGCTGTAGAGCAACCGGTAATTCGGCAGAGACGTGCCCGCAAGCTCATTGATCGCCGTATTCCCCACTACCACCCGCATCGAGTTCGCGCCAGCTTTCAGCAGCTTCGTCACGTCCACCCGAAACGGCGGGTGCCACACATATCCCGCCAGCTGATCGTTCACGTAGACAGCCCCGGCCTCCCGCACCGGGCTCTCCAGATACGCCCTCATATTGAATTGCGGTAGAGGATACGGCAGCGGCACCTGCGTTCCCTCGCCGAAATCCAGAAACACGCGAGTGCCTCCTCGCCCAAATGACTTCGGGACATCCACACTCTTCGTATACGTCGCCGTCCCCGAGTAATACCGCAACTTCTTTTCGTCCGCCCACGAGTGCAACGTGGTCATATTGCTCGAAACATCTTGAGCGGCAAGCTGCCAGTCCTTGGAAATATCGATCCGCTTCTCTGCTGCCTTGACCTTCTTGCCAGCAGCCTCCTGCGGCGTGTCCGAAAAGTACAGCAGTCTCGACTCATAAGGCTCAAGGTTCAACTCGGTCCGGCCTGCGGCTCCCAGCCCCTTCACATCTCCCGTAAACGGATCCCACTCTTCCTGAAACTTGCCGCCAGCACGAAACGTGGCTTGCACATGGCGCGGCCGATTGCTCGTGTTGGCCACGAAATACAAATCACCCGACGCCAGGTGACGGTGTAGGAAGCCGACCTCCGTCGATGCTGGCTCCGCTGCAAAGTCCGGCTTCAACAACTGTGCAAGCATCGCCCCCAGGGCATGCTCGTCCTCGACAAAGTGCGCCGTCGCAACCTGCCCAGCGAACAGCTCCTCCGAAATCCGCTTCACTTCTGCCGAAAGTGCTCCCGCATCCTTGTATCCGGGTGCGGTATCAGGCAATCGTTTGGTTGCAATTACAATTCCCCCGTGCTGAGCAAACGCAACAATCTTCTCGTAAGTCTCCGCTGAAATCCGTTCGACTCCCGGCAGCACTAGCACCTTGTGCGAAATACCCAGCGAGTCGATTGCATCCGCATCGATGAAATCGAAATTGAATCCCGCGTCGAGAATCTGCGGAATCACTTCGTTCCCCAGAAACTTCGGCATCTGTTCATCCATCGACACATTCGACCCCGTCTCGTCGAATCCGCCGACTGACAGCGCAGCCTTGTTCTTCTGTATTCGGGCTTTGAACGAAGCCCACACATCATCATTCGGCAGCAGCACGGCGACATCATTCGCAGGTTTGCCCAGCCGCAGCGCATAACTCACCCGCTGCAGGTAACCCGTAAGATCCGGCATCGCCATAAACCAGGGATTGTGCGCGTCGAGCGCGCCCGCCGCATACATCCGCCAACCCGGCTCGCCCGCTTGCGGTGGTGAATACGGCCACCCGTGCCCCACGAGCTGGTTGATCCCCTGCAGAAAGTGCAGGTCCGCCTCTGCCTTCATATCCAGCGGAGTCGCCCGGAACGCCGGCGAATGCAGCCACGTCCACGTCTCCGACGAAATCACGTTCTTCCCCAGCAGATGTCCCGCCGAGGCAGCCCAGCGCGTATCGGAAAACGCGCGCCACATGTTAATCGTCGCCTTTCCCTCTCCCTCCGGCAGATCCACGAGTCGGTTGCTCGACAACGTTACCGGCGGAAACCCATAGGTCTGCGATCTCAATAGCGTCTTGCGCTGCCCTGCCCACGACTCCAGCGGCTGAAGGAAATTCTCATTCGCCAGCTCCGTCAGTGTCTTGCCCCAGTCATGCCGGATCGCACCCGTCTCCGGCCCAATCTCTCCAACCAGCGCGGGCAAAAATGGCTTCAGATCGTACCCGCGCCTTTTCTGAAATTCTCCCAGCAGCTCCGGCGTCCAGTCCGACCCGTAATCCTCGAGGCTGTCGCTGAACACCGCGTACGGTGGGTGATCCCCAAACGCAGAAACCAACCGGTCCCCCACCGCCTCCAGATGATTCCGGATCGCCGCCGCATCGTAGTGGTCCAGAACAAACCCCGAGGACCCCTGCGCCGGCCGCTTCACCATCATTCCCGTTCTGCTCGAGACGAAGAATGTCACCGCACGCGCCGATCCCGAATCCGACAACTCCAGACGCGACCCCTCTCCCAACGGGACTTCCTTCGCGTCTTTGAAATCCCCCGGTTTCCCATTCGCAGGTGAAACAAACGCCGCGATCAGGGTCTCTCCCGCCTCCGTCGCGGGCTTGGCAACAGAAGTCTCCCCAGGTTCAACCGTTACCGACTCCACTCGCAACTCGCCAGCGGCCTGTGTTACGGGAATATGTGGTCCACCGAACGGCCATCCGCTCCCCAGGGTCACGTCCACGCGCAATCCCAGTCGCCGCGCCTCTTCCGCCGCAAACCTCAAATTCTGCACATGCTCATCGGAAACAAAATCGTAGTTATGAAACCCGTTCTTCGCATCGTCTAGCGCCAGCGGATAGAGCGTTGCAATTTCCACGCCCCCGATGCCCGCCGCTTTCATCCGCTCCAGTTCGCGCTTCAGCTCTTCCTTCGTCGCCGACGGCCCAAACCACCACCACCGCATCATGATCCTGCTGTCATCCGGCGGATGCGCAAACTCCTCATGCAGCTTCTGCATGCCGGTATCCTGCTCACGGCTCGGCTGCTGCGCAGAGATAGTTGTGGGAACAAGGCAGGCCGCCAGAAACACGTGCTTCGCAAAAATCGGTTTCATCGGAATCCTCAGGTCGGAGGTGACGAACATCGGAGACCATTCTCGCTCACTGACCCCGGATGTGCCCCGTTCATCGCAGCCTCCGGAGCCACTGTGCCCCGTTCATCGCGGTTTCATCGCGATGAGCGGGATGAGGGAAGTTCGGTCAGGTGCATAGTCTGTCGGGATGTGCCCACGCCGCACCCACAGCACCACCGGAACTTGCGCCCCGCCATTGGCAGTGTTAGCTTTAGCCTTACCCGGGCCACGTACTGACCCGCCTCTTCCTCACCCACTACTCAGGAGGCCATCCATGAGCGTCGCACTCCACGGCACCACCCCAACCGATCCCAACAACCCCCTTCACGACCTCGAAGAGTGGGATGGTTTTCTCGCCGGACGCTACAAAGAGGGCAAGAGCCAGGAAGAGTTCCGCGTATACGACGCCAAGGCCACTCCCGGCGTAGCTGAGTTCTACCGCCAGAACCACGAGCATCAGACCGTTGACTACGTCCTCGGCAAAGAGAAGCAATACTTCTCCCTCCAGAAGGGCCAGAAGACCATCTGGGAAGCCGCCGAATTCCTCAACACCCTCGTCGATGACAGCGACCCCGACACCGACCTCACCCAGATCGAGCATCTTCTCCAGACATCGGAAGCCATCCGCCGCGACGGCCATCCCCGATGGATGGTCCTCGTCGGCTTCCTCCACGACCTCGGCAAGTGCCTCTGCCTCTACGGTGAGCCGCAGTGGGGTGTCGTGGGTGACACCTTCCCGGTCGGCTGCGCCTGGTCGCCCGACATCGTCTTCCCTGAGTACTTCGCCCACAATCCCGACCGCAACGTCGCCGAGTACCAGACCAAATACGGCATCTACAAGCCCAACTGCGGCCTCGAAAACGTGCACATGTCCTTCGGCCACGACGGCTACATCGCCGAAGTCATGAAGCCCTACCTCCGCGATGAAGCCCTTTACATGCTCCGCTTCCACTCCTTTTACCCGTGGCACAAGCACGGTGCATACGACCATCTCTGCAACGACAAAGATCGCTCGATGATGCAGTGGGTTCTCAAGTTCAATCAGTACGACCTCTACTCGAAGGGCCACACCAAGCCCAACACCGCCGAGCTGAAGCCGTACTACGACGATCTCTTCGCCGAGTTCCTCCCACCCACCCTAGCCTGGTAGCTTCAACTCACTCCAGCCCCCTCAGTTCGGGTGCCCCGGTCCCTCCCATTCGGGACTGGGGCCTGTTCCCTCGTCCCCTTGTTCCCTTGTTTCCTGAATTACTTGTTGCAACGAATATCTCCCTCGCGCATCTACTACCTGTACGCTAAGAATCACCGCGTCGGAGGTCACCATGTCGCTTCGTGCCGTTAAAGACATTCTCGAAACCAAATCCACCATTGAGGGAGCAGGCGTTAAGCTGCAGCGCGCCTTCGGGTTCGGTAAAACCAAGGAATTCGATCCGTTCCTGCTCTTCGACGACTTCCGGAACGAACGGCCCGAAGACTACATTGCCGGATTTCCCTGGCACCCGCACCGCGGCATCGAGACCATCACTTACGTACTCGCCGGCGAAGTCGCTCACGGTGACTCCCTTGGCAACAAAGGCAAAATGACTGCAGGCGACGTCCAGTGGATGACCGCTGGCAGCGGCATCCTCCATCAGGAGATGCCTAAAGGTGACGCCAACGGGCGCATGCACGGATTCCAGCTCTGGGCCAATCTGCCGGCCTCTCTCAAGATGACCGACCCGCGCTATCAGGACATACCTTCAGCCGAGATCCCCGAGGTCACCGAGGACGACGGAACTAAGGCCCGCATCATCGTTGGCGAATTCTGGGGCAAGCGCGGTCCGGTCGAAGGAGTAGCTGCTGATCCCAACTATGTTGATATTTCGGTGCCGCCCAACAAACTGCGCCGCATCAAGGTCGACGTCACTCGCAACGCCTTCGCCTACGTCTTCGCAGGCAGCGGCGCCTTCCGCGATGCTTCTGATCCGCAAGCCGTCCTCACCGAGTCGGCCGTTGATCCAAACGCACCGGCAAAGTACGACGCGAAAAACCACTCGCTCGTTCTCTTCGACCGTGGCGATGAGATCGCAGTCCAGGCCGGCCCGGAAGGGATTCGTTTCCTGCTCGTCTCCGGCAAGCCGCTCGAAGAACCCGTCGCGTGGTACGGCCCCATCGTGATGAACACCCAGGCCGAACTGCAGACCGCCATGCGCGAACTCCAGACCGGCAAATTCATCAAGCACCAATAACGAAGGAGGGAACAGCGGCCTTCAGGCCGCTGAATCCAAGGCCGGAAATAAAGGGCTTCATCCGCGGATCGAAAGTTGTGCCCCACTCATATCGACAGCCTCACCGTCGACATGAGTGGGCCAAGATAACCAAGTATCACCACCTAAAAATCAACATCATCTCGCCGGGTGCCCCCGAGCCTGTCCTGAGCGAAGCCGAAGGATCCCTCGCTTTTGGAGATCGGGCATTGTTCGCGATATCTACTTCAGCGACCTCGGATCCGACCGGTTCACCGGCGACTTGCTGTTCAATAGCGACACCAATTCCCGCGCACCGCCCGGAACCCCGACCTTACCCTCACGAATAATCTCTTTAGCGCTCAGCTTTTTCCCGTACAGATTCTCGTTCGCGCCGCCATCCGAGCGCAGTGTCGAGCCCTCCAGCGAAACGCCCGCGAACAGACCCTTGTTGCGCGAGTACGACAGAATCTCCGCGTTCATCACGATGTCCGTCGCGCCCTCAGCTGTCCGTCCCTTCGGACCCGCCGCCGCCGAAGCATCCGCGCCCAGCTTTACCTTGCTCGACAGCAGCGACTCCGCGCCCTTCTGATTCATCACCAGTAGCACGAAGTCCGTCGCCTGCCCGCCCAGTTGAAATCCGATGCTCAGTCCCTCCAGCGCAAACATCGCCGGAGCGCCCCACCGACCAGTGAAATGCGCGCCACCCCGGCACACCATTACGCCGCGTCCGTAGCTTCCGCCAACTCCGAACGCTGCCTTCTTCACCGAGGGCAGGATGACCACGCACTCTGCCTTGTTCAGAAGATCCCGGGGAATGTCATCGGGAACATTCAGAATCTCCTTGAGCACCGTTCCTGCTTCCTTCACGCGATCTTCCTCACGCTCATCTTTCGCGGCAAAAGCAGGCGCCGCCATCAACAACACCACCGCACACACCATCAACTTCTTCATGGAGAAACCTCCTCGAAAACCAGAATCAAAGCAGCGTCTGGACAGCGCCAGGGAATCGTCTCCATTGTAAGCTCTCGAACGAATCGCATCCCGATCCGTAAGCGTCCTGCAATTTCCGGCAATTCCAACCGTCTTCAACCTTATGCGCCTCGAAGCCTCCGTCTACATCTGCCGCTCCCCTCAGGATGTGTGGGCCTATCTCGGCGACGTGTCCAACGTCGCCGTATGGGATCGCGGCGTCTCCCGCACCCTGGCTTCCCCCAGTACTCCGCAGGGCGTCGGCTTCGAGTTCGACACCTACGCCCACCCTCGCCCCAACTCCCCTGACGGCACATGGGGCAAGATGTCCTACCGCATTACCGAAATCGATCCCGTCCGTGGCTGCGCCATCCAACTCATCAGCACCACTGGCAACGCCCGCTACTTCAAATCTGCCGAGTGGCGCTTTCGCGTCGTTGCCGAACAGGAAGGCAGTCGCGTCTTCTGCGCTGCAGTCTTCCAGCTCAAGCGGCGCTTCCTTGTGCTCGCCCCAATCTTCCTTGCCATGAAGAAAGCCATCCGCATCGACCTCGAGCAACTCAAATCGAAGATGGAATCTGTCGCTTCGTAACCCCGCTCCGCTTGCATTCGCCTTTCCATGCATCACGGTCTCGTCTATCCGCATGTGCTAATCTCACCGCGATCTCAGAAAGGCGCTTCCGGCCATGACAAAACGGGTCCTCTTCGCTTTTCCACTTGTTACTGCCCTCTTCTGTTCTTCCTTCGCGCCGGCCCAGTTTCTGGGAATGTCCGCGCCCAAGCACTATGCCTGGTCCGACAAGTCCCTCTCCCCGGACGCACGCGCCGACATGGTCATTAAGGAAATGACCCTCGATGAGAAAATTCAGCTCCTCCACGGCCCCGGTTGGAACGCCATCTTCTCCGCGCCGGAATCCGGACCGCTCACTCGCGCCATCTCCGTTCTCGGCTTCATTCCCGGCATTCCCCGTCTCGGCGTTCCCGATCTCCAGATGACCGACTGTGTCGTCGGCGTCTCAGGAGCAGGAGCCAAGGGCCGCTATGCCACCGCTCTGCCATCCGCTGAATCCATGGCAACCGCTTGGGACCCAGCCCTTTCATACGAGATCGGCACCATGATCGGCCGCGAAGTCCGCGCTCTCGGTTTCAACATGTCCCTGGGGTCTGGAATCAATCTCATTCGCGAGCCGCGCAATGGCCGCACCTTCGAGTACAAAGGCGAAGACCCGCTCCTCGCCGGCACTCTCGCAGGCCAGGAACTGAAAGCCGAAAAAGCTCTTCACATCATCACCGATATCAAGCACTACGCCGTCAACGATCAGGACGCGGGCCGCATCGTCGCCAACTCCATCATCAGCAAACGCGCGATGCGTGAAAGCGACCTCCTCGCCTTCCAGATCGCACTTCGCGACTCCGGTGCCGGCGCCATCATGTGCTCCTACAACCGCATCAACGGCGCCTACGGCTGCGAAAATCCCTACACCCTCACCGACGTTCTCAAAAAGGACTTCGGCTTCAAAGGCTTCGTCGTCTCCGACTGGGGTGGTACTCAGAGCACCGTCAACGCCGCCAAGGCCGGACTCGATATCGAAATGCCCGGCAACGACTCCTTCGGCGCCCCGCTCAAGAAGGCCGTCGAATCAGGGGAAGTCCCCATGGACCGCCTCAACGACATGGTTCACCGCATTCTGCGCACCGAGTTCGACTCCGGTATCTTTGACGATCCGCCGCAACAAGAATCTCCCGATGTCCTGAAGGGTCTCGAGGTCGCGCAGAAGACCGAGGAGCGAGGCATCGTGCTGCTTAAAAACTCCAGCAGTCAGCTTCCACTCAATGCTGCCTCCATTAAATCCATCGCCGTCATCGGTGGCCACGCCGACGCAGGTGTCCTCTCCGGTGGAGGTTCCTCGCAGGTCTCTCCTGCTGGCGGCAACGCCGTGCCTCCATCACCCGAGGCCACCCGCAATCCGCTTGCATTCTTTCTGGTGCCCACCTGGCAGCGGTCCATGCCGCTCAAAGGAATCGAAGCCAAAGCGTCGCATGCAACCGTCAAATTCGACCCCGGCACCGACACCGCAGCCGCAGCCGCACTCGCCAAATCCTCGCAAGTTGCCATCGTTTTCGTGACCCAGCATGAGTCCGAAGGCATGGACCTCAAGACTCTCGCTCTGCCCGATAAGCAGGACACCCTCATCGAGGCCGTCGCAGCTGCGAATCCTCACACCATCGTCGTGATCCAATCCGGCGGCGCCGTCCTCATGCCGTGGCTCGACAAAGTCGCCGCGGTCGTCGAAGCCTGGTTCCCTGGCATCCGTGGCTCCGAAGCCATCGCAAATGTTCTCTTCGGCGACGTGAACCCATCCGGCAGGCTCCCCATCACCTTCCCGAAGAGGGAAGCAGACCTGCCTCATCCCATCCACGTCGATCCGCCCAAGGCCGATGCGACCCACGTTGTGCCGAAGCTTCCGGGAGCACCCGGCCCGATCGGCATGGCCATGGGAATCGCCCCGCCCTTCGACGTGAACTACGACGAAGGCCTGAAGGTCGGCTACAAGTGGTACGACGCAGAGAAGAAACCCGTCCTCTTCCCCTTCGGCTTCGGCCTCTCCTACACCACCTTCGCGTATTCAGGACTCAAAGTCACGCCCGGCGACTCCACCGAAGTCTCCTTCAGCGTCAAGAACACCGGAAAACGCGCCGGCAGCGAAACCGCCCAAGTCTACGTCTCGTTGCCCGACTCCGCCGGCGAACCGCCCAACCGCCTCGTCGGCTGGACCAAAATTGATCTCGCTCCCGGCGAATCGAAACAGGTCTCCGTCCCAGTCAGCCGCGAACGCCTCCAGATCTTCGACGAGCCCTCCGACTCATGGAAGCTGGTCCCAGGCCGGTATGTCCTCCGCGTAGGAGCATCCTCAAGAGATCTCCCGCTTCAACAATCCGTCACTTTCTGACGTCTCGGAAAAGGGGTGCCCATTTCTAGATCGTACGTCAGGGTGATTTAGGGCGGGACTTATAAATGCTGCCTGTGCCCCATTCATCCCGGCTTCATCGGGATGAGTGGGCGTGACAGACGCATCAAATTCACTCCCCAACCCACGGACAGGCTGTAACCTCCTCTCAGAGGTCCCCATGCCCCTTCTGCTCCTCGCCATCCTCATCGGCATCATCGCCGGTCTTCGCTCCATGACCGCTCCTGCCGTCGTCAGCTGGGCCGCACGCCTCGGCTGGATCCACCTCGACTCCAGCTGGCTCGCCTTCCTCGGCTACTCCTGGACCCCATGGATTCTAAGCATCGCCGCCATCGGTGAACTCATCGCCGACAAGCTTCCCTCCACGCCCAGCCGGAAGATGCCTCCATCTTTCGCGTTCCGCATAATCTCCGGCTCCTTCTCAGGCGCGGCCATCGGCATCTCTCGTGGCTCCCTTATCCTGGGCCTGCTTGGCGGAGCGCTCGGCGCGGTCATAGGAACCCTCGGCGGAGCAGCCGTGCGCTCGGCGCTTGCAAAAATGTTCGGCAAGGATCTGCCCGCCGCGCTCCTCGAAGACGCCGTCGCGATCATCGGCGCGATCCTCATCCTCAAAGCCGCCGCATAATCAGAGGCCAATCTCCACCGCGACTGACATCCTCCTCGTATTCGGAGCAATTATGACGACTAACTTCGACGCCCTCATCATCGGTTCCGGCCAGGCAGGCCCCTTCCTCGCCGTTCGTCTCGCCTCTGCAGGTAAGAAAGTTGCGCTCATCGAACGCAAGGTCCTCGGCGGCACCTGCGTGAACACCGGATGCACTCCCACTAAAGCGATGGTCGCCTGTGCCAAGGTCGCCCAAATGGCGCGCGAAGCCGCGAAATACGGCGTTCACCTTTCAAGCGACATCACCATCAATCTCGCTGAGATCAAGGCGCGCAACGACCAGATCGTGCAGAACTCCCGCGACAGCCTGCGCAAGATGCTCGATGGCGCGAAAGGCTGCACGGTCATCTATGGTCAGGCGAAATTCCTCTCGCCGAACGAAGTTCAGGTTGGCAACGACACTCTCCGTGCCGACCAGATCTTCATCAATGTCGGCGGCCGCGCCGCAACTCCAGATCTCCCCGGCCTGAAGGACATCCCTTTTCTCACCAACTCGACGCTTCTCCAGCTCACTGAAGTTCCACGCCATCTCATCGTCGTCGGAGGAGGCGCCGTCGGCGTCGAGTTCGCGCAGATCTTCCGCCGTCTCGGCAGTCAAGTAACGCTCGTCGAAATGAAATCCGCCCTTGTCCATCGCGAAGACGCCGCAGCCGCAAAGCTCATGAGCGAACTTCTCCAGCAGGAAGGCATCAACCTTCGGCTCGATTCCGAATGTGTTTCATTCTCTCCGCTCCCCGACGGCGTCTGCGTCCATGTGAGCTGCAAATCCGACGAGCCCGAGGTCCACGGCTCCCACGTTCTCCTCGCCATGGGACGAACACCGAACACCAGCGACCTCGGTCTGCAAGCAGCCGGAGTGCAAACAGACAAGCAAGGCTTCATCCCCGTTGACGATCAGCTCCGCACCAACGTTCCCCATATCTGGGCACTAGGCGACTGCAACCGCCGCGGCGCATTCACCCACACTTCCTACAATGATTTCGAGATCGTCGCCGCCAACCTGCTCGACGGCGAATCACGCCGCGTCACCGACCGAATCCCCGTCCGCGCCACCTACAGCGATCCGCCCCTCGCCCAGGTCGGCATGACCGAAGAAGAGGCTCGTGCCAGCGGCCGCAAGCTTCTCATCGCCACCCGGCCCATGCGCTCCGTCTCTCGCGCCATCGAGAAAGGAGAAACATTCGGCTTTATGAAAGCGATGGTCGACGCTGAATCAAAGCGCATCCTCGGCGCCACCATCTTCGGCGTCGGCGGAGACGAAGCCATTCACTGCATCCTCTCCACGATGTACGCCGACCAGCCCTACACCACGCTGACCCACGCCGTTCACATCCACCCAACGGTAGCGGAACTGGTTCCAACTTTGCTCGGTTCACTCAAACCGGCCGACTAACCCTACACGGCTTAGCCAGGCAAACTCGACTTACTCATTCCGCAGCGCCACCATCGGCTCCACGCCAACCGCGCGTCGCACCGGGACCAGCGATGCAATCATCGCTGCCGCCGCAAGCATTCCTGCCGCCGCCAGCAACATCGCGGGATTCCACGGCTGCACCCCGAATAGCTGATCCTTCATCAGCTTCCCTGCCAGAATCGCCAGCGGAATCCCGATTCCCAATCCGATCCCGATCTGCCAGAATGCGCCGCGCAGCACCATCGAGACCACATCCTTCCGAGCAGCTCCGAGCGCCATCCGCAACCCGATCTCATTCGTGCGCTGCTCCACCGTGTAAGCCATCACTCCATACAGCCCCACCGCCGCCAGCACCAGCCCCAGCAACCCGAACAGCGAAGTCAGCGTCGCAATCATGTTCTCCTGCTGAAAATCAGCACTGACTACCTCTTTGTATGGATCGACTCCATAAAGCACCAGGTTCGGATCAACACTCGCAATCGCCTTGCGCACCTTCTCCTCCATACCCGGAGGATCTCCCGGCGCCCAGATCACAATGTTGTAAAGGTAGAGCGAATGCTTTTGACCTTCGGTAACCTCGGCATCGTCGTATTGAGGATTCTGCAATTCAGAAATCCACATCATGGGCCCAACCGGCTCCTTGTAGTCGTAGGTCATGTACCGGATATCTTTCACCACGCCGACAATCTCGAATGTCGATGCATACCTGATCCGATTGAATCCGAAATGCTGCCCGATCGGGTTCTTGTCTTTGAGGAACCTCTTGGCAAACGCCTCGTTCACTACTGCAACGGTCCGCGTCGCCGCCGTATCGTCCTCATTCAGGGGTCGGCCCATCAACATCTTCGCGCCAATCGCATCGAAAAATCCCGGCATCACGCGCGACCAACCCGCGCTCGAATTATCCTTCGGGCCCGGCTCCGGCTGGCCCTGAACGCGAACTCCGAAGTTCCAGCTGTCTCCCGTCATCGGTGCATACAGCGCAGGCGCAACCATCCTCACTCCCGGAATCTTCATCAGGCCCTCATCGACCCGCCGGAATACTTGCTCCATCTGCTCCGCCTTGTAGTTGCCGAGCGTCGGATTGATCCAGGCAATGTACCGCCCCTGCATCTCGAATCCGAAATCCTGATGCTTCAAATTACGCAGGCTTTGGATCAGCAACGCCGCCGCCGACAGCAGAACCAGCGACATCGCCGCCTGCGTAATCACCAGCGCCTTTTGCGCCCAGGTTCGTCCCCGCCCTACCGAACGATTCGCTCCCCGTAGCGCTTCCACTGGATCCGCATGCGAAGTCATCCATGCCGGAGCCACTCCAAAAATCACTCCCGTCAAAACCGAAAGCCCCAGCGTAAACAGCAGTACAGTCCACGACGGCTCAGCGCTAACTGGCACGTAGTTGTTCGGCCCGCCAATCTGGAAAGCCAGGCGCAGAATCAGTCGCGTCCCCCCATAAGCCACTCCCACTCCAAACGCGCCGCCAATCACCGCCAGCAATACGCTCTCCACCAGCGCCCTTCGCACCAGCCTCAACCTCGAAGCCCCCATAGCCACGCGAACCGACACCTGTCCTCGATTCTTCAATCCACGCGCCAGCATCAGGTTCGCCAGGTTTCCGCAAGCCACCAGCAGCACGCATCCCGCCGCAATCAACAGCAGCTTCAAACCATCCTGATATTGATCGCGCATCACCGCGACGCCGCCGCCTCCCGGAGCGAGATGGAGAGTCTGCTTCTGCCAGATCTGCTTCTCAACTGGCTCCATATCCGCCACATGACTCGCCAGCCATTCGTGCAGTTCCACCTGCAGCTTGGCTTCCAACGATTTCGGGTCGACACCCGGCCGGACCCGACCCAGAATGTCCAGATAGTTTTCATTCGCCCGTTTGATCCGCGATACCGGCCCGGCGAGAATATCCTCTGCCGAAATTGGCATCCAGAAATCCGGCATTCCATTCCCCGACAGCTTGGCTCCGTAGAACCCCGGAGGCGTCACTCCGATCACCGTGAACGCGTGCCCGTTAAGCTGGAAACTTCCTCCCACCACCGACGGGTCTGAGCCGAACTTCATCTCCCATGTGCGATAACTCATCACCGCAACCGGCGGTGCCGCGGCCCTGTCGTCGGCATCGGTCATCATCCTGCCGATCCACGGCTGCACACCCAGTGTCCGGAAAAAATTCCCCGACACCTCCTGCCCATTGAATGTCTGAACCGCCGTCTGCGATCCGGCTCGCCGCACTCCCAGCGGAGCGTTCCCCGCCTGCAGCGCCGCCAGGTCAGCGAACTCCGGCGTGTGCTCGCGGAAGTTCTTGTACGCCTCCCACGAGAACAGCGCGAAGTCGTTATCAAAGCCCTGCGTGTACCCACCCCAGTTGCAGCAGCGTATCTTGTCGCCGATCCGCCATAGCTCTTCAGGCTTCGTCACCGGCAGCGACTTCAACATCACCTGGTGCACCAGCGTGAAGATCGCCGTCGTCGCTCCGATTCCCAGAGCTAGCGTAATAACAACGGTCGCCGTAAACCCGGGCGCCTTTCGCAGTTGCCGCACCGCATCTCGCAAATCAGCCAGCATATGTTCACTTCCCAACCAGAGTTTTTGGAATCCTGATAACAAATAAATCAGTGCCCAGCTCACCGCGTTTTTCGCAATGACCGGATCATCCGATGATCTGAACTGCGTTCAAAGGAATCTGTGCCCCGTTCATCGCGGTGCCCGGGACCCCGGTGACAAGTCTTTGGTCGCTGGGGTGGTAGTGCGATGAGCGGGTATCCGTCCTTTTAACTGGGAGAAGCAATATGCTCACCCTTTCCGCACGCTGCCCAGAACTCAAAACAGAGGGCTTATGCCGCAGAGGCACAAGCCCACCCTGTCCGAATCTCGCCCTGTCTGTTCGGAACCGAACACCCAAACGCGCTCTAAAGGTCTGCCTTCACTCCACCCGCAACGCCTGCACCGGATTGATCGAAGCCGCCCGCCGCGCCGGAATCCATCCCGCCACCGTCGCCGCCAGCGTCAACACCACGACCGCACCCGCCAGCACCCAGCCATCCACTGACTTGATTTCGTAAAGTTGCGAGCTCACATATTTCACGCAGAACATCGCCGTCGGCACTCCCAGTGCGAGCCCGGCCAGCGCCTGCACCATCGCGCCGCGCATGACCATCACCGTGACCTTGGCTCGCGCAGCGCCCAGCGCCATCCGTATTCCGATCTCGGCTGTGCGACGCGCCACTCCATACGCCGTCACACCATACAGTCCCAGCGTCGCCAGCAACAGAGCCAATCCGCCAAACAACGTCGTAAGCCGCGACAGCAATCTTGCCTGGCTGAACTGCTCGCCGATCTGGGCCGAGAATGTCTGGAACCTGACCACGCTCAGATTTGGATTGATGCCCGCCAGCGTCCTTCGCGCCTGCTCTTCCATCTCCGGAACAGGCCGGCTCGTCTTCAGCACGATCGCTCCCGCATACATGTTTTCGTCTTCGTCAATCGAATCCGGCGTCGCACTCAGTGGCCGCTGCAGCGTCGGAACGAAGTACATCATGTGGTCCTTCCAGGTCGCGCTCTGGTACGCCGTGTCCTCAACCACTCCCACAATCTCCCAGTCGCCCGATGACTTGACACCGCCGCCGAAGTGCTGCCCGATTGGGTTCTCGCCCGGCTTGAACAGCTGCCTTACAAACTCGCTGTTCACCACCGCAACATGCGGCGCATCGACCGTATCTTCTACGCGGATGCCACGCCCTCTCACCACGCGCGTTCCCACCGAATCGAAATAGTCCGCGTTGACCTTGATGTACGAAGCAATCACATTGTGCTCAGGCTTGCCTTGCATCTGCACGCCCCAGCCGTTGTTGTTGTCCTCCATCGGCGTGTAGCTTGTGATCCCGACCTTCTCTACTGCCGGCAATGCATGGAACCGGTCCTCGATCGCGCGGTAGAGCGGCCCCACCTGCCGTTGCGAATACCCGGCCGTCTGCGGATTGATGTGCACGATATACCGGTTCACCGGGTCAAGCTTCAGGTCGATATGCTCCAGCTTGTTCAGGCTCTTCCCGAACAACCCCGCGCAAACCAGCAGTACCAGCGAGAGGCCGGCCTGCAGCACCACGAGGCTCGTCTGCAACACGGTTGCGCCTCCCGTAACCGATCGAGTCCCGCCTCGCAGCGCATCAGCCGGGGTCGCCTTCGACGCCACCCACGCCGGAGCAACACCGAACAACACCCCCGTTAGGAGCGACAGCCCAAATGCAAATCCCAGGACCGTAAGCGATGGGCTCGCGTTGATCGGCACAGAATCCGCGCCCGGAAAAGCCATCGCCAGCAGCATCCTCGTGCCTGCATAAGCCACTGCCAGTCCCGCCACGCCGCCAGTACCCGACAGCAGTACGCTCTCCGTCAGCAGTTGCCGCACGATCCTGCCCCGCCGTGCGCCTAGCGCCGTGCGCACATTCATCTCTGCTCTG